>Ga0209700_103217_pt1 | contig 31678 bp, 25 predicted proteins | sample SiratroredBW_FD_187528 | JGI IMG/M metagenome (GOLD analysis project Ga0209700, IMG submission 187528) | Root nodule microbial communities of legume samples collected from California, USA - Siratro red BW (SPAdes) (version 2) | ecosystem: Host-associated > Plants > Roots > Nodule | place: USA...
ATATAATTAAGACGTTTCAAAAAAAGAAAAAAAAAACATGTGCATACTACCATTTGACCTTTAATAAATAAATATAATTTTCTCATTAAATAAAATTAGTTTTTTTTATATCCTGCTTGGACTTATTTTTATTTTTTGTTTGTTCTTTGTTATCTTGATTATATATGGTTGTGACACCCTTGTACTAATTATATGGAAGTTATTGATAAAGAAAATGTAATTACATATAGAGATTTGTATACCAAATTAGTTAAAATGATTTAATGTTAAATTTATTTGCAATCTATCTTAAAACAGGTCACAATACTTTAGGATGGAATTTAAATGGTCAAACAGATTGAAAAACAACCCCAATAGAAAGAAATCTGGACACTTAATTTGATATATTCCTCATTATGGTATTATTATTACTATTAGATTAATGAAAATCATTATAATGCATAAAATTAAATTTATTTAATGAAAATCTTTCATAACATTCATGAATTAAATATATTTATCAACATAATGCTTAAAATTAATTTTACTATATATTTGTGACATATTAGTTTCACATTTATTTTATATCATATATATATATATATATTAACTAATCTACTATAATATAATATAATAATAATAATAACAATAATAACAACAATAATAATAACAATATTGTAATTTTAAATTTTTTTATTATATTATTAATTAGAGATTTATTTTAATTTCTATTAATAATCACAGACAATAGTTAATGTTAATCAGTTTAATTTAGATAAAACAAAGTATGACTAAAAATCAATGAAGTAACAATGTTTTTCAGTGAATAAGAAAATTAAAAAATAGAATGGGATGAAAATAGGCAGGGGCATATTTTTATACCGGTTCAATTCAACGAATCTATCATCAGTTTCATAGAAACTTTATCTAAATTTTGCACCATCTTCTTAAATTATTCAATTATAATTTTTAACAATTTAATGATTTCTAATTCAGTTTTTAAATATTACAAATTTTTATTTTAAATTTTAATGATAATTAACTAGAATGTAATTTTTCCCTTTATTTATATTTGATGGAATTATTTAATAGCAATTTATATTAACAATTATATTATAAGAATTATTGATGGTTGATTTAAGTATTCACATTATTTTAAAAACCCCAAACTCAACTCATAATATAAATATATATTTATTTAAATTAAAATAAATATTAATATTCATTATTAAATATTTATTAAATTAAATTAAATTAAATAATATAAATATATATTTATTCACATTAAATTTTAGTCATTATTAAATATTTATTTAAATCCTTTATTTGTTTTCTTTACTTTGCTCAAAAAAAGGTCATCAATCAATCTCTATAAAAATTAATTCCAACCCACATCCAGTTTTGGAATAATTAAATAGTAAAGTGTAAAAACAACATATAAAAAGTTTTAATTAGGATAAAAATTCGGAATTTGTATTGTTTATTCAAAGTCATCATCTCCAAATGAATTTTCATTGATAGATTTGTCACTGTTTGTGACACAAGCAATGGCATATACCAGTGACTGGATCACAATACTGTTTATCACATGGTGGTGCACAAACAAATGGACAATCAAAAGCTGTTTTACATTTTGCTGGCTTATCATCTACTGGCTTATAATCACCCAAGAATGCAAACCCTACAAAAGCAGAAGCCAATGTTAGAAAATAAAATCATCTTAGTTACAAAAATTTAACATCTCAAATATGTTATTACTTTAAAATCAAACAACTTACCATTGCAAGCTACCAAAGCAAAAAGAACTGCTACCAAAACAACCTTCGCTAGAGCCATCTCTATTTTGCTTTACTACCTATGTTTTGCTTCTTTTATTTAAGAATTCAACTGATACACATATTTATAAGTAGAGAATGAGATTATATGTTGTGTAGAGTGACAACTGAATCTCATGTATCTTTGTCAAAATTAGAAAAAAATATATATTTTAAATGTCCTTAGATTGGTTTCAAACCTTTTTTATATAACACTTTTATTTTATATTAAAGGAATATTCGATCATTTAAAACATATTAATTAATTTTGAAATATTCATTCAATAAATCTTACATGGTTTATATTTAATAAATTAATTAAAATTGTATAAAAAAATATATTCATTTTGTATTTCTGAAAATCAGGGAACATGAACAACTGACATAAATTAATTAATTTTTTATGTTTACTGTCGTTTTCTTAAGTTTTTGACATCTTGAATATGAAATAACTTAAGTTTAAAAAAAAGATTATTTATTTTACTTATGTTTAAAGTTTGTAACGATTAAACTGTCTGAAAACCCTAAAAAAGAATCTAAAGATACATTTAGATAATCTTTTAAGCCCAAACTTAAAACCTAATTCTTAAAAAAAATTATTGGAGTACATTGATATGATGAGATCATAAACATTACAATTATTATAATTAATAATAATTATTATTATTATTATTGGAGTATATTGATATGATGAGATCATAAACATTACAATTATTATAATTAATAATAATAATATTATTATTATTACTATTAATGTTGTTATTATTAAAATACTATTATTATTAATATTATTATTACTATCATTATTATAATTATTAATATTATTTTATTATTACTATTATTATTATGATATTATTATTATTATTATTAATATTATTACATAAATATTTTTCATAATATTATTATAAATATTATTATAAACATTATTATAAAGATTATTAGTAATAATATTATTATCATTATTATAATACTATTATTAATATTTTTATAAACATTATTATAGATATTATTATTACAAATATTATAATAATATTAATTATTATTATTATTATTACTATTATTAATATTATTTGTATTGTGTTTATAAACCTTCCTATAAAATATAGAGAAACTTTCACCAACTACATAAACTATTACGGCAAAATCTGAAAACTACAATAAAAAAAAAGCATAATCCTGAAAAAAAAAAATAGAGATAATAAGATTTATGAGATCAGAATTTACAACTTAACAGATTTTATTTTATGAGATCAATATATATCTTTCTTTGCAACCTAACAGATCTTGTTTTACACTTCAATTTTTTTGGAAAAATTCATATTATAATAACAATAGCATCAACCCCTCATACACTTTTTAACATCTTTATTTTAGAATCACAATTACTAATTATATACTTTAAAAAGAAAAAAAAATCATATTGCAATTTCATACTTGTTTGAAAAAAAAAGTGTGAATAATCACTTTTACTAAAAGTAACAATTTTTAAAGTTGCTAGTTTCTACCTATAGTTTTTTTTTTTTTCTACTTTTCCTTTTCCTTTAAAATATTTATTTTATTTTAATTTTTTATATAAGACATGATTTTATTGTTTTATTTTTTTTTCATTCATTCATAATGCATGTCTCCATAATTTTTATGTTTTACATAAGATAAAAAATTATTAAATATTGACTATAATAAACAAATTATTTGTATGAGTAGAAAAAGTTAAAAATTCATATGTAATTAAAAAAAAATTAAGTTTCTCTGTAATTAAGATACAAACCCAACATTCTAAGTTTCGCTGTAATTACATATATTTTTTCAATATTAGATAAATTTATGACTTGTTATATTTGTAAACAGTAAATTTTTTTCTTTGATGACATAAAAACTCGAGTTCTTTCAAATTTAACGGTCATCTTTCCATTAAAAATTGGACAATTGCTTTCAACACCATAAATTGATTCTTACACTTAATAAATTCTTAATATACCAAAAATATTCTTATTATTTTTATTTTAAAATTTATTTATTAAATATTTTCTTAAGTCGTAAGCACAAGAAAAATTATTAATATATTAATAATATTATTTTTATTTTTATTTTAAAATTTATTTATTAAATATTTTTAATTAGGTCATGCTAATTTCTCTGATATATTAACAGACTTTTTTGATAAATAATAAAAAAATTATCTTAATAAATATTAACAAACTTTCTTCATAAATAATAAAAATATATTATAAATATTATTATAAATATTACTATTAATAATATTATTATAATTATTATAATACTATTATTAATATTTTTATAAACATTATTATAGATATTATTATTATAAATATTATAATAATAATTATTATTATTATTATTACTATTATTAATATTTTTATAAACATTATTATAGATATTATTATTATAAATATTATAATAATAATAATTATTATTATTATTACTATTATTAATATTACTTGTATTGCTTTTATAAATAATATTAATACGAATGTTATTATTATTATTATTATAAGTATTATTATTATTAATATTATTATTATAAACATTATTAAAAATATTATTACTAGTGTTACTATTATTATTATTATTATTATTATTATTATTATTACTATATAAAATATTATTACTATTATTATTATTATATTAACATGAATGTTTGCATGATATTAGGAATCCCATTCTTAACATTATTATATCCTTTTCAGATTCCTGAAAAAGGACTAATAACAAATACCATGGATAAAGAAATATGTTTTGAATTCATAAAACCTCTTAGAAGTAGAGAATTAAATTTATTAAAAGAATCTTCAATATAGCACATAGAGGGAAAAAGAAAACAAATAAATTTATTAAATAAAGAAATAAGATTTAAAAGAGTAGAAGAACAACTTAAAAACCATAATATTGAGACCATCATAAAAGAATGTGAAGAAAAAATAGAAAAAGAAATTTGTGAAACAAATCCTACTGCTTTCTAGCATAGGAAAAAATATATTGTTGCATTACCTTACATAAATAATTTTGATGAAAAACAAATCCCTACTAGAGCCAAACCCATACAAATGAGTCAAGAATATTTAGAATATTGTAAAAAAGAAATACAAGAATATTTAGACAAAGGCTTAATAAGACCATCAAAGTCAACCTGGAGTTGTTCGGGATTTTATGTCATGAAAGCTTTCGAAATGGATAGAGGAGCTCCAAGGTTAGTCATAAATTATAAACCTTTAAATAAAGTATTAAAATGGATTAGATACCCATTACCTAATAAAATTGATTTAATAAAAAGAATTCATGCATGCCACAATATTCTCAAAATTTGATATGAAATCAGGATAATATCAAATATCAGTAAAAGAAGAAGATAAATATAAAATTGCTTTTATAGTACCCTTTGGACATTACGAATGGAATGTAATGCCCCAAGGACTAAAAAATGCTCCTAGTGAGTTTCAAAATATTATGCATGATATATTCTATCCATATATGAAATTTTCTATTGTATATTTGGATGATGTATTAATATTTTCAAAAAACATAAATGAACATAAACAACATTTAGATGAATTCATAAAAATAATAAAAGAAAATGGATTAGTTGTATCAGCAAAAAAGATAAAAATATTTCAAACAAAAATAAGATTTTTAGGATATGAAATATATCAAGGAACTATTACACCAATACAAAGATCATTAGAATTTGCAGAAAAATTTCGAGACGAAATTAAGGAAAAACAACAATTACAGAGATTTTTAGGATGTGTTAATTATATAGCAGACTTTATTCCAAACAGTAGAATTATTTGTGCACCATTATATTCAAGACTTAGAAAGAATCACCAACATGGAATGAAAACATGACCTCAGCCATAAGACAAATTAAAACCTTAGTAAAGAAATTGTCATGTTTAGGTATTCCAAACCCTTCAACCATAAATCCTCAAACCACTCCAGCCACCATAAAAAACTGCATAAATAAACCAGAAACATTACCCATCATTACTCTAGAAAAATAATGGATTAAATGTAAAATAAGGTTTAGACCAAGTTCAAGAGGGGGGGTGAATTGAACTTTCAAAAACTTTTCGCAAATCTGATTTGTTCTTGAAGTAGAGAATGAAAGTTCTTTATTCAATTAATTGACTATGTAATTCTGGACTGTCCAGTAAACAATTGATTGTGCACAGCGGAAAAATATCAGAGATAAACCCAGAAATCAGTTAAACCCAGAAAACAGTTTATAGTTTACAAATGTGTTAACCCAGATTTAAAATGTTTAAACACAATTCAGAATCACAGTTGATTATGTAAACATATGTTCAGAGTATGATTAACAGTATGAGCAGATTTTAATTCAGTCAATTTAAGTGATGGCAGCAGTGAAAAAAATAAATCAAGAAGCGTAGGGAGAAAAGCAAGAACACAGAATTTTTATCCTGGTTCACCCTTCCTCAAGGGCTACGTCCAGTCCTTTCAAACTAGCAAAGATTTCCACTAAAAGATCAAAAGATCAGTTTACAACCCCTTGCTCCCAACAAGTTACAAACTGCTCCCAGCAGTAAACCCACACCTCACTGAACCCCTCCGCTAGTGTGTAACCAGTGCAGAAACCCACTACACCACAACACTTGCAGTCCGCAAGTAACACTGCTCCCAGCAGCACTCACCCTCTACTGAACCCCTCAGCAGATGCGAGACCAGTGCAGAACCCACTGCACAAACTCAATTACAAACCCAGTAATTGAAAACAACAAACAGATTACAGATCAACAAGATCAGAAAAGATTACGGAGTGCTTCTACACAAAACAAATTACACAGAATGAAGATAAGGAGTAGAAGACTTAGCTTTGGTCCAGAACCAAAGTCACAAGAACCTCACCCAAAGGATGCTTCAAAGATTCACATTCTTGGAGGTTTCTTGATTTGAAAAGCTTTGCTAAAATGATGATTGCACAAAAGCGCAATATCTCTCTTAGAAAATCTCAAGGAATGCTTTTCGAAAGTTTTTTTTTTTAATGATTCTGAAAGTGATGATTCTTATTCTTTTAAATACCCAAATTAGTTTTAAAAACAACTCAGCTGTCACAATTCAATTAATTGAACAAACCATTCAATCGATTGAATTTAACTGTTAGTTTAACCTAGTCAAATGTTTCAGTTGTAATAGCAATAACTGTATTTCAGTTGTAACATAAATAACTGTCACATTCAATCGATTGTTTTGGAAATTCAATTGATTGAAAAACCTTTTTCCAGCAAAAATATTTTGGGTTATTTTTATTAAAAACAGTTTTAATAAAAACATTTGTGAATCTTTTTAGCACCTCAGAAGTGATGAAACATGCCAATAATGCTTAAGGACTAAGCCAATCACCAACACACAAATCCAACTTAGGACCAAGACCTAATCACCCAACTATCTTCATGTTGACATAAAGTCTTCACTTGAACAATTCTGTTCCAGGTTGGTTCCAACAGATTCTTCATGAGGCAGTCTTCATCAGCTTCACATGCTAAGCCTTGGTGCTCACAATATTGACTTCATCAAATCACATGCTTAGCCTTGGTGCTAACATTAAAGAAACCCCCACTAAAACTGTCGAAGCCATATTTCCTCCAGATTTCCATTATCCACCCACAGACACTACCAAGACTTGTACCTTTTATGAGTTCATATTAGTTGATACAGATTCCGTTGAAATATCACATACCCCAAACAATAATGGCCACATTATGTATTCAAAAATAAAAATATTACAGGTCATAACTCCGCAAGAGTGGAATAAACCATTACATGGGAAAAAATCATTTTCTATTATTATTATTATTATTATTATTATTAATACATTAAGTATTACAGACGAATAATAATTTTAAAAATATTATTATTGTTAAATATTAAATATTATTGTTAAAGAAATAAATAAAGTAATTTTTAGAAAATATTATTATTAAATAATAATAATAAATATTATTATAATCATAATTAAAATTAAAATTAAACAAATAAAAAAATAAAAAAATAAATACAAATTCTAATTAAATAATAAATTTGTATATAGTGTTCGGGTGATTATATTAACCGTCAAAATTACTGTTAGTTATAATTTTCTATTATTATTATTATAGTGTTTGGGTGATTTTTTTTTCTTAACACTAGGTGCTCTAATAGGTTCCATACCATGCTGATGACAGAATGTTCCAAGTTCTTTTTTATTTATCATACCCTCTTTTCTAAGCTTATTTTGTAATTTGAAGTCAGTACATACTTGTATTCCAGTATCTATTAGTATATTATGTATTTGACCATAAGTTAAGGAATCATATTGTATAGGTTTACCGTAATGTTGTTTTAGATTTAATTTAACTTTTTCTGCAAATAATTTAGGTAAGCCGACAAGGAATCTTTCTTTCCAAAATCCAGCAAACCCATCTTCCCTCAAAGTTACTTTTGATAAAAATATATCTTTATACCACCTATAATCTGACATGGTTGGACAATACAAATTTGCTAATTGATTTGCTGATCTTTCTTTAAATATATTGGGATCTCCTACAAAGTTGTATTATAGAATAAATTAATGTTGATACTGCATCTTCTTGATTTGTTTCAGTTTTGATGCTATTAATTATTGCTAATTTATCATGTTCTGTGCATAAATTATCCTACCAGCCTTTTAATTGGCCAGTGAATCCTTGTACTATGGCTATAGCGGCAGACTTGTCGCTACATCCTTTTGTTTTATGGGTAGTAGCTGCCATTTTCATTTGACATGTTAAATCTAATATAGCCTGTTCACTTAGGCCATCTAAATTCCATTCTATTATTTCGTTTCCTGAAAATGAGTTTTGAACTAATTCTCCCATTTCTTCGAATTGTACATCCGTAGGGGTAGGTCTATTGTAATAATTTCTAAGTTTTGGATAAGTTTTTATTTTATTTAATTCTAATGTATTAATGTAATTTTTATTTAATTCTTTTAATTTTCTTTTTAATTCATCTATCTTCATATCTGTATCACTTTTTAATTTAAGGGCATCTAATTCTTTTTGTGGGACATTAAATAATTTATATATTGGATTTACAGGTCTTGAGCTACTAGGAACCTCTTTATGATATGACGAGGATGAGGAGTTTCCATTCTAGTTAATTGTTTTGTCATAATAGTTAAAGTTGTATTAGAATAATTAATTTGTGAATGTAATTTTTTAATATCTTTTGTTTCTACTTGTCGGACTTCTATTCTAATGTCTTTATATGGACTAGCTTCTATTTCTAATTCTGTTGAAGGTTGTAATTTTATTGCTTGTAATGGAGGATATTTTGATTCTATGATTTCATTATTCATAGTTTTCCATGTACTAGTTACTTTTTCTAATGGATATATTTCTTTATTACTAAATGGATATTCTAAATTATGGTCTTCACTATAGTTTTTAAACCAATCAAAGAAATATAAATTTATCTCATTCTCAATCATGTAATTATAAAATTTTGTTCTAAAGTCTTCTGTTTCTTTTTTAGAGTAAGTCTTAAAATACCAATCCCTTTTATCTGTATTATATTTTACTCCAAAATCTTCTCTTATCCAATTTTTATCTATTTCGAAGGGTTCTTCTTTATTTAATGTACTTAATATTTGTGATGTTGTGGGAGAGTATTGAGGAGATTCAGATTTTTTAGATTCTGTATATAATGGTTTACTAACTATGGAAGTAATATTATCTAAATTTATGGTGGAATTATCTACAGAATGCCTGGATGGTTGGCCTTTATGAATTAGTTGTGGCTATCTTATCTTTAAAGATGATTATCTATTCATTTTTAATCTTATATGTGTACCATCTTAAACTATTTCTCTTATTTGGGTATTATATACCTTTCGTTCTTCTATAATATCTTCTAATATCCATTCTTCTGGAATTCTTCTTACTACTTCCTCATGACTTAATCTTTTTGGAGTTTGTACTAATGATTTTCCAAGATTTGCTTCTACTAATATGGTTTCATCTTTGGGTGAAGATCTTAATGCTTTATAATTATAATCTATTTTGGTAACCTTATAATAAATTCTATAAATAATCTAAATAAGACCTGATAATTCATCTACTATGTCTTTTGGGGTTTGAACATATAATTTTATGGAGTTACTTGTTTTATCATTCCGTAAGTTCATAGAGAAATTAGGATAACAGTTAAAGAATGTCAGACCATTATGAAGGTTACTTTCTAATATAGCTATTATGAAATCATTAAACTTTTTAAGTCTTATATCTCTTAACATTATTAATATGAGACTGTTTATGCCTAGCCTGTAATTTGGTTTTGCTGCAACTAGTATTAATCCTAAATGACTAAAATTATATCCATCTTTAATATGTTGATCTAATAAGGATTGTTCTAATATGTTAATGACTTTATTGTTTTTTCTTCCTATATAGCTATATTCTACTATATGTACTTGATCTTGATTAGAAGACCAAAATTTATGTTGTTCATAAACTTCACATTTTTTAACTATAGGTATTGACCAATTATGTAATGAATTTTCTATTTCTGCAATTTGTAATTCTTTTTCTTTATTATGTTCTGTGTTTGAAGAAGAAGAAGAAGAAGCTTCTTGTTGCGGAGTTCTAATCATTATTTGTTTATCTTTATTTCTTAATCCTAAATCACTTAAAGTTCTAAGAAAATTTGGCATTCTTACTCTCTCCTTGGTTTCCATGCTACGGGACCACTACTGACCAATGGTCTTACTACCTCTCACTCAAGCTTTACTGTCGGGACCACAGCTGACCAACGTATAAACGCCTCTTAGCGCTACACTAGAAACCTCTTAAAGAGCTAAGAACAACAAAGGTTCTTATTACCCTAGATGATGTAGTCTTAAGATTCAAAGTTTCAACAAATAATAATTATAACTTTAGCGACACAGCTGCTTAATCATCTAAGCAACACAGTGGCTTAGTTTGTCTAATTGTTTTTCTAATTCTCTTATGACAGTCTTAACAAATGATGTTAAAAATGAGTATTTTCTTGGATTAGTAATTCTTTCTTCTGATAATTTATGTCTCTCTAATATGTTCTTAGTTCCTTTAATAAGCCTTATGAGATTAATATTTGGATACGGGCTTAGGTGTTTTAAGGTCGTTGAATAATTTCTATTAGACTGTACGTGATAAAGAACAATTTTAGTTTTAGGCATGATTTAGGCTATACATTGATTTAGTCTTCTTAAAGTTTTCTTTAGTAATCTAATGACTAGCTTATAGTATTCTATTTTCTTATAATATCTTTAAGGATTGTTATTTTTTCTATAGAGGTATAATATCTGTCTAATGCATTCCTATATTTGGTAAGAAGGATGGAAGCATTCCTAGCTGGGTGTGGATGCCTCTTTCTGAGTCTTAATGTAACTATCTGTCTTGTGACTAGGTTCTGGTAATATAGAACAAACTTACTAGTTAATCCAAAAATACGGGGTGGTCTAAGATCATTGGGTCCATTATGTAGAAGAAAGACATTATGTGGGTTTTGATTCATATTCATAGCTCTACTTCCCCCCAAAAAAACCAAATATAAAACAATTTATGATGAAAACATGAATATCAGAACACTATGGCTCTGATACTAGTATGGTATGGAACCTATTAGAGCACCTAGTGCTAAGAAAAAGGAAATCATTAAGAAACAAAATAAAACAGAAAAGAGAATATATAGAAAACCATATACTAAAAGATATAATAAAACACCGCAAGAAAGTAAACCACATAGAAAGCCCAAATATAAAAAATACAAGAAAAAAAGATAATGTTTGTTGAAAGTGTGATAGACCAGGTTATTATGCAAATAGTTGTAAAGTAGCTAAGAAAATAAATCAGATAGAAGATGAAGAATTAAAGAAAAATTTATTAAATATTCTCATAAATTCAGAATCAGAAGAAATTGATAATACATCAGAGGAAGAAGAGAGTGAAATAGAAGTAGAACAAATAGAATCAGATAATAGTACTGAATATTCAAAAGAAAGTGAAGAAGATTATTGTTTAGGTCCAGGACTATGTAACTGTGAAAACTGTATCAGTGATAAAAATATAAATATGTTAAATAAAGATCAGACAAACACCTTAATATCTATCATAGATAAATTAGAAGACTCACCATTAAAAGATGAATTTTTATCACAATTAAATCAGTTAACCATAAAAAGTGAGGAAGTATGAGAACAAATAGAACCCATAAATATGAAAGATATTTATAAAAGATTTAAAGTTCCTAATCAAAATATAACTATAAAAGATTTACAAGAAGAAATAAAAATCTTAAACAGGAAATACAATTATTAAAAGAAAATGATATTTCATTAGAATATAGATTATTAGAATTAGAAAGAAAAGATATAATAAGAAATCAAAGTAAGATAGAGTTGGAAACAAAAACTTCTAATTATCAGGCAGAAACATAAAAAAAACAATTATATAAATTTATTAAGTTTGATCACCACTCATAAATGGCACACTGAGATAAAATTAGTAATAAAAGGAGAAATATTTAATACTATAGCATTAATAGATTCAGGAGCAGATGTAAATTGTATACAAGAAGGATTAATACCAACTCAATATTATGAAAAGACATTAGAGAAAGTAACCAGTCCAAATGGTTTTAAAATGAATATTCAATATAAGCTTTCTAATGCAAAAATTTGTAAAGGTAAAATATGTTATAATACCTCCTTCATATTAATAAAGAACATGAATGCTTATATGATATTAGGAACTCCATTCTTAACATTATTATATCCTTTTCAGGTTACTGAAAAAGGATTAATAAAAAATACCATGGGTAAAGAAATATGTTTTAAATTCATAAAACCTCCTAGAATTAGAGAATTAAATTTATTAAAAGAATCTTCAATATCACACATAGAGGGAAAAAGAAAACAAATAAATTTATTAAATAAAGAAATAAGATTTAAAAGAGCAGAAGAACAACTTAAAAACCATTACATTCAAACCATCATAAAAGAATATGAAGAAAAAATAGAAAAAGAAATTTATGAAACAAATCCTACTACTTTCTGGCATAGGAAAAAATATATTGTTGCATTACCTTACATAGATAATTTTGATGAAAAACAAATCCCTACTAAAGCCAGACCCATACAAATGAATCAACAATATTTAGAATATTGTAGAAAAGAAATACAAGAATATTTAGACAAAGGATTAATAAGACCATCAAAGTCACCCTGGAGTTGTTCGAGATTTTATGTTATGAAAGCTTCCGAAATCGAAAGAGGAGCAACAAGGTTAGTTATAAATTATAAACCTTTAAATAAAGTATTCAAATGGATTAGATACCCATTACCTAATAAAATTGATTTAATAAAAAGAATTTGTGATGCCACAATATTCTCAAAATTTGATATGAAATCAGGATATCATAAAATATCAATAAAAGAAGAACATCACTATATAAAACTGCTTTTGTAGTACCCTTTGGACATTACGAATGGAATGTAATGCCCCAAGGACTAAAAAATGCTCCTAGTGAGTTTCAAAACATTATGAATGATATATTCTCTCCATATATGAAGTTCTCTATTGTATATTTGGATGATGTATTAATATTTTCAAAAAACATAAATAAACATACACAACATTTAGATGAATTTATAAAAATAATTAAAGAAAATGAATTAGTTGTATCAGCAAAAAAGATAAAAATATTTCAAACAAAAATAAGATTTTTAGGATATGAAATATATCAAGGAATTATTACACCAATGCAAAGATCATTAGAATTTCCAGAAAAATTTTTGGACGAAATTAAAGAAAAACAACAATTACAGAGATTTTTAGGATGTGTCAATTATATAGCAGACTTTATTCCAAACATTAGAATTATTTGTGCACCATTATATTCAAGACTTAGAAAGAATCAACCGTAAGACAAATTAAAACCTTGGTAAAGAAATTTCCATGTTTAGGTATTCCAGACCCTTCAGCCTTCCTAATAGTCGAGACCAATGCTTCAGAATTACGATATGGTGGAATTTTAAAACAAAACGTTTCTCATGGTTCAAAAGAACAAATTGTCAGATATCATTCTGGAATTTGGCATGCATCACAACAAAAGTATTCTACCATTAAAAAAAAAATCTTTCAATAGTTTTATGTTTACAAAAGTTTCAAGATGATTTATTCAACAAAAAGTTTTTAATAAGAACTAATTGTAAGGCTGCACCCAGTGTTTTGACAAAAGATGTTCAAAATTTGGTTTCAAAGCATATCTTTTCTAAATGGCAAGCATTATCATGTTTTGATTTTGATATAGAACATATAAAAGGAGAGAAAAATTGCCTTCTAGATTTTTTAACGAGAAAATTTTTACAGGCATCATCATGAGTGGTAAAACAGTGTCAAAAGATCATTACGGTCCCCCAGTAGGATCAAATAAAGCTTTGACTTCCATAAATACTAGTAAAAGTCATCATGATGCATCTTCATTATTGTTAAGGCCTCAAGTACCTCATAAACACTCAACAATAGCCGATGTTGTGAAGAATCCCAATCCATCAACTTCTACAAATAGATATACTCCATTACAATATATCAATATCTTTATAGGCCCAAAAGACTTTACAACCAATACTTCTAAATTAGCCACTCTCTGTAATCCTTCAACCATAAATCCTCAAACCACTCCAGCCACCATAGAAAACTACATAAATAAACCAGAAATATTACCCATCATTACTTTAGAAAAAGAATGGATAAAAGAAACCCCCACTAAAACTATCAAAGCCATATTTCCTCCAGAGTTCCATTATCCACCTATAGACACTACCAAGACTCGCACCTTTTATGAGTTCATATTAGTTGATATAGATTCAGCTGAAATATCACATACCCCAGATTTTAATGGCCACATAATGTATTCAAAAATAAAATATTACAGGTTATAACTCCACAGGAGTGGAATGAACCATTACATGGAAAAAGATCATTTTCAAGAAGCTTTAATCCTCAGTATTATTCATATTATGATTATACAGATGCTTGGAGTCACATATTATATTTTATCCTAGAGAAACATTGGTTTATATGGTTCAAAAAGGGAATCCCATTAAAATTTCCAAAATGGTTCATAAAATGGTTCATGGACTTCGGACTGTTGCCGTCAATATTTCCAGCTGAGATAAATGAGGTATACACATACTTTCAAGAACATTCAACATTTGTACCAGGATATAGACTTATATCATTCGTAGCTTCTCAATGCATTACTTAGATTGTTGCATGGGATTATGCAATAACCCAGCCATATGAAGGAGTTGAAATAAAATAATTATCAAGAAGAATCAAAATCAAATGGTGGAGAAAATTCAATACCGAATTAGTACAAAAGGACAAAATAAAAGAATGGTTACAAATTAGTCAGCCACAAACTGAAGAAAATCCACAAAGGATGAATGAAGAATCATTATTTTTATCAGAAAAACAGAGAATAATGGCAGCCCTTGCTTCTGCCAGCTCAAAAGAAGAATTTGAAAGGACATTACAGATAACAACCTCCATACACGGATCTAATGAAGACAGTTCAGAAACAGAATCATCACCATCTAGTCCATATCCTCATTTGGATGACTTGTATGAAAAGAATCTCATAAAGCATGAAGAGACATGAAACATGAAGAGACATAAAGCATGAAGAGACATAAAGCATGAAGAGACACAAAGCATGAAGAGACACAATGATGGAGTACGCCCAAGCGACATTAATCAAAGAATAAAAAGGACAAAGAGCCAGAGGGAGAATTAAGAGCTTTCCAGAAGATTGGGCCCATCTCATCGTATTTGGGCTTTTAATCAGCTGTTCGGGCCCAAATACAAACATGAAGAAATCCTTTTGGAGAAAATAAAGTATTAAGGAGAAGTCCTCTAATTTGTATAAACTGCTTATAATAGTTTGGAATAATTTGGGCCTTGTATTTGGGCCAAGTAGAATAAATTTGGGCCTTGTACTTTTGGGCCATGTAGTGTAAGTTTGGGCCTTGAGGTCCATAAATAATGTTGGGCTTGATCAAGGAGTCCAAGTAGCATAAGGAGCTCTCTCCTTGTGCCACTTGTCACCACCTTGTGAGAGCCTTGGAGTGCAAGCTAGGTTTGGGAAGCTTGTCATAGAAGCCAGGGTTAGAAGCTTGTCTTATAAGCTAGGGTTTCTAGACCTAGCTTCTCCCATACCCTACCTAGATAGCTTGCATGGAAAGCTAAGTAGCTTATCATTTCTTCTATAAATAAGAGGTTTAGGAACCTCTAATGTAGACTTGATTTGAGTAATAGAATGCTGCCAAATTTTCAGCACATTACCTCAAGTTTCACATTGAGTTTCTTCTCCTAGAAGCTAGAAGCTCTCTCTCTTGAAGGTTGGCCCAACCTCCTTCAAGGCTTTCACCATCTACTTCACCATCAATCTCCTTACATGTTTCCTTCCTTCCATTTCCATGGCTTCCGCATCATGAGGAGTTTCATCCACTTCTTCTATTCAGTGCTTCAAGGTTTCATCATACTCAACTTCCATTGAAGCTTGCGCAAGAAGCTAAGGCACCTAGGAGCTCCTCCATCACACAAAGCTTGAAGACATATAAAGCATGACGAGATATAAAGGCTATTTGTCATTACATGTATTAATGTCAAAAATGTAATCATTAAGTTAGATATTTCTATATGTAATTATTAAGATGTAAATAATGTGTGTTGTTCTCTAGTCAAGTAGTTTTCTATATAAGGAAGCCTTCCATAGTGTTGAAGGCAGTGTTTCATAGAGTTTTTAGAGTGTCTAAGAGTGTTCTACCAGAGTGTGCTTGTAAGTGTGCTTTGTAATGTGTTTTCCTCAATAAAAGCTTTCGTATGATGTTTTCTAAAACTTGCATCCTCTTTGTAAGTTTTCATTACGTATCTTTTCATTATTGCTTACATACTTTTATCGATCCTGCATTACTGGTATCATACTGATGACAAAAACAACAATAATAATAATAATAATATTATTATTATTATTATTATAAGTATTATTATTATTATTATTATTATTAATATTATTATTATAAACATTATTAAAAATATTATTACTAGTATTACTATTATTATTATTATTAATATTATTAGTATTACTATTTAAAGTATTATTAATATTAATATTACTATTATTATTATTATATTATTATATTATTATTATTATTATAAATAGTATTATTATTATTATGTTATTATAATTTTCTATTATTATTATTATTATTAATACATTAAGTATTACAGACGAATAATAATTTTCAAAAAATATTATTATTGTTAAATATTAAATATTATTGTTAAAGAAACAAATAAAGTAATTTTTAGAAAATATTATTATTAAATAATAATAATAATAAAGTATTATTATAATCATAGTTAAAATTAAAATTAAACAAATAAAAACATAAATACAAATTCTAATTAAATAATAAATTTGTATATAGTGTTCGGGTGATTATATTAACTGTCAAAATTACTATTATTTATAATTTTCTGTTATTATTATTATTGTTATTAATACGTTAAGTATTACCGACAAAATAAATTTGCCGATAAATTGATGGGGCATCATTTAGTAAATTGCCCGCGAATTTACTGACAAATTTAATTCGTGGGTAAATTGACGGTTAATTTACCGACAGATAATTTACCGTCACTAATTAACGATGAATTAAACTTGTCAGTAAATTGAACATAATTTTTTCCATCGGTGATAACATTTTATTGATAAATAAAATTTTGTCGGTATTTGACGTTTTTTTTTTTTTGTAGTGTATGTAATACAATAATAACATATTAATATACAAACAACATACACAACATAATAACATGTGTCTACCTTCCATATATGACTCTAGAATTTATGTTGATTTATGTTGTATAATAACATGATATTAATACGCAAACAACATACACAACATATATAAAGGTAAATTATTAAACTAACTTTTTAACATAAGACAAATATATATAAGAGGGAAAATTTTAATTAACATTCCATAAACAAATTTAATTCTATCATATATACACATGACAATCATATAAATTACACATGGATTTATACATTTAAAAAAATTACCAAGGAATATTTTTATACATTTTCTAGACGACTCGTAATAAGAATTCATTACCAGAGTTTACACCTGGCTCATTTAAGAATCGCAAGTACACACAAAAATTAAGTACATGGATCAAGGTATGTTTATATTATATCCATATTCAAATTCACAATTGGTGTTCTAATGATAAAAAAACATTTCCTTCAGCTTCTCACCACCTGATGTTTTAGACTACATTATTTAGACTATTAGTGAAGCTAAAAATAACTATTGCAATAGTATTTTACTTAATTAAAAAAAGGTTCATAAATCATCCAAAAGATTTGTGAGACCAAATTCATACATTTAAACGAAACCACAAAGTAATTTAATACAGAATTTCATATTTTATTTACATTTATATTTAACTTTCATATTTAATCAATTAAAGAATAAAAAATGATTTTTTTTAGCTTCAGTGCAAATTCTTTTACTTGAGCAAAAAATATTTCGTTTCAATGAAAACAGAGTCAAGAATAAAGATCAAGTTTCAACTCTATTTTTGATTGAGTGAAAACTTGTTTGTTTAAACAAAAATAGGATTGAGAGTAAAAGTTGATTTTTTGCTCTATTTTTGCTAAAGTAAAAATCGTTTGCTTGAACAAAAATATCAAAAAATCAAGTTCATACAACAAGACAAAATTTGTTTCTAAAGTTTTAGCTAAGATTAGTTTAACAAATACAATGTTTTCAAACAAATTCAAAATTATCAGTAGAACTATAATTTGCTCAAATATTATCCTTTACTCATTTCAATTCGAACTTGATCATTCAAGCTTAATATAATTTCCAATCACATTAAACTCATAAGCTAATTTATGGAATACTATAAGAAGTTAACTTTACTCATCTAAACCATATTCAAAATTTAGCTTAATAAACTTTACACCTTAACATGTATAATCTAATCACTATATCAACATCTCAACAAGAATACCAAGTTAATAATACTCCAAATTAAACATATATTTACTAAAACTCTAAATTATACCTAACTTAAACTTAAAATACCATTCTTATTAGAAAACATTATCATTTGTTATCCTAAACTGCAATCAAAAAATACAATTACTTTCAAAGCCAACTAAGAGAGAAAATTTCAATTCAAGATGCACAATATTCTAACTTACTTCAAAATCAATATCTCAAGCTACAACATAATTATTCTATCAAACTACCAACTAAATCAAATCCTATTTCAAATCCATCACCAAAAGATCTTTAAAAATAACTTCCCTTACATGTAACTCCTTGCTCTCAAGTAATTTTCAGTTCCAACAAGTGTAAAATAAGGTTTAGACCGAGTTCAAGAGGGGGGTGAATTAAACTTTCAAAAACTTTTCTTAAATCTGATTTGTTCTTGAAGTAGAGAATGAAAATTCTTTATTCAATCGATTGACTATGTAATTCTGAACTGTCAGGTAAACAATCGATTGTGCACAGCGGAAGAAATCAGAAATAAACCCAAAAATCAGTTAAACCCAGAAAACAATTTACAGTGTAAAAATGTTTTAACCCAGAATTAAGATGTTTAAACACAATCCAGTAAATTAAACACAATCCAGAATCACAGTTGATTATGAAAACAGATGTTCAGAGTATGATCAACAATATGAACAAATTTTAATCCAGTCAATTTTAAAGATGACAGCAGTGAATAAAATCAATCAAGAAGAGTAGGGAGAAAAGCAAGAACACAGAATTTTTATCCTAGTTCACCCTTCCTCAAGGGCTATGTCCAGTCCTTTGCAAACTAGCAAAGATTTCCACTAAAACAGATCACAAGATCAGTTTACAACCCTTGCTCCAGGAAAGTTACAAACTGCTCCCAACAGTAAACCCGCACCTCACTGAACCCCTCAGCTAGTGTGTAACTAGTGCAAAAACCCACTGCACCACAACACTTGCAGTCCACAAGCAACACTGCTCCCAGCAGTACTTACCCTCTACTGAACCCCTCAACAGATGTGAGACCAGTGCAGAACCCACTGCACCAACTCAATTACAAACCCAGTAATTGAAAACAGCAAACAGATTACAGATTAACAGGATCAGGAAAGATTATAGAGTACTTCTACACGAAACAGATTACACAGAATGAAGATCAGGTGTAGAAGACTTAGCTTTGGTCCAGAACCAAAGTAGCAAGAAACTTACTCAAAGGATGCTTCAAAGATTCACGTTCTTGGAGGTTTCTTGATTTGAAAAGCCTTGTCAAAATGATGATCGCACAAAAGGGGCAATATCTCTCTTAGAAAATCTCAAGGAATGCTTTTCGAAAGTATTTGTTTTGATAAATCTGAAAGTGATGATTCTCATTCCTTTAAATACCCAAAATCAGTTTTAAAAACAGCTTAACTGTCACAATTCAATTAATTGAACAAACCATTCAATCGATTGAATTTGAACATTAGTTTGACCCAGTCAAAGTTTTGAGTTGTAACAGCCATAACTGTATTTCAGTTGTAACAAAAATAACTATCACATTCAATTGATTGTTTTGAAAATTCAATCGATTGAAAAACCTTTTTCCAGAAAAAACATTTTGGGTTATTTTTATTAAAAACAGTTTTAATAAAAATCTTTGTGAATCATTTTAGCAGCTCAGAAGTGATGAATCATGCTACTCATGATTAAGGACTAAGCCAATCACCAACACACAAACCCAGCTAAGGACCAAGACCTAATCACCCAACTATCTTCATGTTGGCACAAAGTCTTCACTTGAATAATTCTGGTCCAGGTTGGTTCCAACAGATTCTTCATGAGGCGGTCTTCATCAGCTTCACATGCTAAGCCTTGGTGCTCACAATATTGACTTCATCAAATCACATGCTTAGCCTTGGTGCTAACAATAAGAAAATCACTCAAAATTTAGAGACCTAGAGCAAAGTATCCAAACATAATAAAAATTCAATATGAACTTAACCAAGTTGAGAAAAGACCACTTTTCTCTACTAACCCCACTAACATTGATGACAAAGCCAAAAGGAAAGAAAGAAAATAAAAAATCTCTAGAAAGAAGTTAAAAGGGGATTTAAAGAGAGACGAAATTGTTATGAAGGAGAGATAGAGAAGAATGAAGGGTGGTGAGAGGGTTTTACAATTTTCACCAAGAACAAAAATTTTCTTCGTCAAAAATTATCTTACCAAGAAAAAAGCTAGGGTATGATTCCTTTGTATTCTCTTCTGTCTCCCAAGTGTAATCATCATATATGAGATCCCACAACACTTAGGTCATGTTTATATTCTTGAAATTAAATTGTTTTATTTAAGAATCTAAATTGTTAACCAACCACTTTAAAGGATAAATTTTCTATTACATGAATTAAATTAAATTCTAGGATATGATTGAGATTAAATACATATTTCCTTATGATATGGATTGTAGGGCTTGTAGGATCTTGATAAATAAAATGGAGATAAAGAATAAAACCCACACAATTAGAGAAGGATCAGGTGCAACAAGGAGAACCATGGAGGACATATACATTCACCAATGTAAGAATACAAGTCAGAAAACAAGTAGAAATGAAAACAGAAATGGATTAAAGAGAGGAGAAAGGGAAAAACACCCCACCTTAGAGGAAGAACTCTAAGGATAAGTGCATGGAGAGCCACCACTTGAGAAAGCTTTTCAAGATAAGAACTCAAAGCAAAAGAACAGTGATGCCATTTATTTTTAGCATATTTTTGAGCCAATTTTTATAATGAAATATACTCTTTCTAAGCTTGGAACTTGCTTATTTTCTTGTTTTATTAGATTTTTATTAATAATTGATTACTGAAATATGAGAATGGAAAGTTACAATAATTCCTCTTATTTTACCTAAAAAGTGAATGTGAAGTACTGAATTTAGAGGAATAGGATTGGATCCCTTGAAGGAGGATAGAGAAAAGAAAGTTGAAGTAGGGCAGTTGAGCTTGATGCTAGAAAAGCTAAGCCCAACCATGCAAAAGCTGAGAGCAAGAATGTCAAATTTTGCCCGGTGTCGTATAAGTTGTGTTAGGCTCTAGTTGGGCCAATGGCCTCTACAATGAACCAACGACGCCACTGAAGTTAGGTCGGGTGTCCAAAAAACTTATTTGAAAGTTGTCTACATTTGGGTTAGATATCTTCAGCTAGAGAAGAGATAAGATCTATCTTATATGACAACTTTAGAGTTTCTTGGTTAATCCTTTTCTTCTATTATTTATTTTCTATGTTTAACGTTCTCATGACTTTGAGGAACTAAACTCATTGTTGAGTTCAAGAGAGGGGGTGAATTGAACTTTCAAAGATTTTTTCAAAATATGAAAAGAATTAATGGAACGAATGAAAGTTCTTTATTAAAACAATCAATTATGTGAATTTTGAAAGCGCAACATAAAAAGAATCAATTGAATCAGAAAAAACAATTAATTGCAAATATGCACACAAAATAACACAATAAGGAATCAATTAATTGAAAACTAGAAACAATAAATTGAAAATACTAGAAAGTTACCCTACCACAAAATCAATCGATTGAAACAGAAAAGCAATTGACTGAAATACATGGAAAGAAAACAAAACTTGAAACAACAATCAATTGAATAGCAAACGCAATTGATTGAAAGCAGTATATAGAATAACAGTGGCAGAAAGCTAGTCAATTATAGAACACGCTCAATCAGTGCAGAACCTTATAGAATCACTACAACAACAAGAACAATTAATTGGATGTAAAAAATAATTAATTGGATTTCTCAAAGTTGGGAAAAATGATACAAACTAGATCTGTAGAACAACAGAACTACAATACGATTCACACAAGAAGACACAATATGCCAAATGCAGAAAATAGAATGTCAGAATTATGTAGAGTACAATGGTCAATCATCCAGTTCATAGAAAATCAATCACATGAAAGCTGAAATTAATTAATTGAATTTTTTGCAGATTTGAGAAAACTACATAGAATCACATGAGAATCAAGATAGGGTCAAGAGAGAGCAAGAACACCAAGAATTATATTAGTTCACTCTTCCTCAAGAGCTACATCCAGTCTCTTTGCCAACAAGTAAAGAAATTCACTCAAGAACTCAAAGTTCAATCAAAATTCAACACAATACACTTGCACCCTGCAAGAAACCCTCTTCACATTGCATAATACAACATTTAGGCCGAGTTCAAGAATGGGGGTGAATTGAACTTTCAAAAATTTTTGCAAACAATCAAAAGTGTTAAAGAATGGATGAAATTTCTTTATTAAAACTACTGAAAAATTATATAAAGGAGTGCACAACAAAGGATCAGTAAATTCCAGAACATAATCAATCAATTGAAATATTTAACAGAACTGAAAACAACACCAATTAGTTTATTGGAAGCACATAAGTAATCAACTGAATACAATACACTCAGTCAAACAATAAACAGTAAAAACACTTAACTAAAATCTAAATGTAAATTAAACCAGTTAAGAAACCTGCAAGCAACCACTGCTCACAGCAACAAATAGCCTACTACACCCTACAGTAGTTGTTCAACCAATGCAGAACCCACTGCCCTAAACCAGTTACAATTACAAACCCTATGTAATATGTAACAATACACTCACAGTATAGAGATTATGAATAATGGAACAATAACAATAGTGAATCTACTCAACATATTACAAATTGAATAAGAACAGAGTAGAACACTTAGCTCTGGATCAAGATCAAAGTTTCACGAATTCACATCCAAAGCAATGCTCCAAGATTAGTTTTCTTGATGAAAATTGATTACTAAAAGATCTCAAGGTGTTTGTGCGTTTTCTCTCTTTGAAAATTTCACAAGTATTCGCACAAGATGACTTTGTTATTTTGAAATCACGTGTTTGCCCTTTATATAAGAAATTTGATTATTAATCCTGTCAAAATTTCAATCGATTGTATCAATCATTCAATCGATTGAATTTTCTATGACTTAGAAAAATTCATCAAGTTTAGATCCTGAAAACAGTTTACTAAAATCCTTTCTGAATTAGTTTTTCAAAATCTGAATTAAACTTATTTAAAACCTTTTAATAATTTGTTTAGGCAAAGTCAATTTTGGAGCTTACATTGAATTATGAATCATGCAACATATGATTTTAAACCAAAACCAAACTCTCACACACAGCCTAAGTCTAAGACCAAAACTCCAACAAACTCTATGAAGCTTCATGCAATCCACGTTGCTAGCTATGATCCAATGTAGACTACATTCTTGTGTAGATTTCATCAAATCATATAGCAGCTCTTAGTGCTAACAATCTCCCCCAATTTGATGAAAGTAAACAAGTGTGTGTTGAGTTGCATTGCTTCAACCTGAAATAAACTAAACTCAGTTCAAATAAGACTTTACTGGAAGTATGTAATTGCTCCCCCATACTCCATTAACCCTTCAAAGTATGTAAAAATTAAATAGTATTAGAAATAGACTCAGTATTAACAACAGAAATACATAATTTCATTTCATATCAAATATCCGGGCTACATTTCAGAATTATGCGCAACTATATTTTACAATGTTGGACATGGTAGAACTTCATCAATGAACTAACTGAACCTAGTAAGAGATCATCAGAGCAGAGCTGGTTAAACAAGCAATACAACAACGGGAGCAACAAAAAAAACAGAAATAAAAGAAAATATAAACGACAGACAAGCACAAAAACAACAAGCATAACCTAATGCAAAAACTCCAACACCAGACCTAGTTCCCCCCCTTTGAGTTCATCAAAATGGGAAGAAGAAACCGAAAATGATATGCATGAAAAAGCTCATTCTTCTAGATCATAGAACATTTAGCCTAACGTATATTGAACATCCTCAACAATGCCTTCAATGTTCTGAAATCTGGTCTCACAATATTGGTGATGACTCCTTTCTTCATCTTGCATGGTGTGAACCTGATTCATCATTCTCTCTTCAAATCCAGCAAAATAATTCCCATATCCAGTGGGTGGATCAGGCATGGGAGCATCATAGCCCTCTCTATTTGCAGTAGCAGTAGCAGCACTTGTGCCAGCACCTTCACCTTCTTCAGCTGCCTGATGAACAGGACTATCATAATCAGCTTTGCAGATCCAATGGTCATCATTGACCTTTGTCAGTCTTATCTTGCTCAGTGTTGCTGCACTGATCTCATTTTGCGCTTTCACCAATTCCACTACTTCTCCAGTATCGATCTGAAAATATTCAATAAAATGACAGAAGAGAACAACATAAGGAATATTGTATTCAACCTTCCTCCTTATCTTTATAATATGTTCTTTGATCACACTAACCCAATTTACTTGAATGTTTCCCATCAAATAGTACATAACCATGACGTCTTCTTCAGTTAGAACTGCATGATTTATAATCTGCAGTTATTTTAAAATAAAAAAATGAAGAAAATTAAAATTAAAAAAATGTTTTTATCATATTTTAGTCATTTTAAAATAAATAAAAAAATAAGAAAAAGTTTAGATTTCATTTTTATTTTATGACTAAAGTTTTGAAATAAAATTCATAAAAAGGAAAAAAAAAGTAAAGAAAATGAATGTTGGGTGTTTTAAAATAATTCATTAAAAATGTGTTAAAAGAAAATAAAAAATAAAAAATTCCTATTAAAGTTTTGTCACGTCACACTTTCTTTCTCCACTAAATAATCTAATTGCCTTTTCAAGCGCCCATTTTTTAATGTACGAAAATTAATTTAAAATTTAAAAAAGAATTAATTAATAGAATTTGAATAGATTGGTGATAGAATCTGATGGTAATTATTCTGCTTAAATGAAAATAATGATATTAATTAGATATTATTTTTCTTAATTGCAAATAATGGTAATAATGGGGATTATTATGCTTAATTGTAAATAATTTTGATTAATTGGGATTTATATCTCAATTAAGCGCATTAAGGTGGAATTATCTAGTAGAGCAATTGAGAGGTCTGAAGAAATTTTATAAAAGAAAAATACCAAAATAAGGGGGGCACACGTTTTCTGAGAGGACACGCGAAAAATACTAGAGAGATCCTAAGCATATGTGGTGGGTAGAAAATTTGAAGGTTTGAATTCAGAGAAAAGGGAAACACGTTTTTTGAGGATCTTCAACTGGTATGTTGTGATTACTTGACCTCATATACTTTATATGTGCATGTGATTGTCTTGTTTAAGAACTACTACGGTACCCTAAGATTCAGCCCTTATCGCTTCGATTTTTTAAAAAAGTACTAAAAAATATAAAACATTTTTAAATTCTCAAGGAGAATATAAAATGCTTCCTAAAAAATTTAATGAATTATCAATTTTTGGAAAAATAAAAAAATAATAAAACACTGTTGTTTTTAATAAAAAAAATGTGAAACAATTTTCAAAAATATAAAAAATATAAATTTTCAAAAATTTTCAAAACAGCTTTAAAAATAATAAAAATAAAACATTTTCAAAAATAGTAAAATTATTTAATTTTTGGAAAAAAATGCGAAACAATTTTAATAATCTAAAATTTTAAAAATATAAAATATAAAACTTTCTTTTAAAAAAATTAATATAAAATAAAATTTTCAGAAAAAAAGATAAATACCAACCATAATAACAAACTAATTTCAAAAATTAAAACTCCGTGAACCCTGATTTTCTTTTATGCAAATACATAGGACCAAGGGCAATCCTTATCGGGCCCAGAAACATAAAAAAACATTTATTTGTTTTATTTATCATTTTATTAGTATTTTGGTTTATTTTAATTATTATTGGTGTTTATTTTAATTTATTAGTATTTTTTATTTATTTTATTTGCATTTTTGGTTATTGATATTTGTTCGTCTTGTTGTTTTATTAGTTTGTCTTTATTTATATTAATATTGTTATTATTTTGGAAAAAATAACATTTTGTAAAACCACACTTATTTCTACTCATTTGATTAAAGTTACTGTCTTAGGACAGGCGTTGTGGGGAGCTAATATCTTTCCCACACATAAACGACTCCCGAATTTTGAATTCTGGTTCGTAAACATTTTATTTTTCAGTTTTTTCTATGGTTTTCCATAATAAACTATGGTGGCGACTCCAATTCTCAATCTAAATATTTTAAAATTAAAAGAAGCTTTTTTATCACCCCGTCGTGATCCCTGTTGCGATAGATGGTGACTCCACTGGGGACATTTTGAGAGTCAGGCCAATTTAATTAAATCAGTAAAATTTGTGTGGTTTTCTGAATGCTCACGTTTCTCTTTCTTTGTATATATTGCATGCTATATATTTTAATTTGGAGCGCAAGAGCATATTCTAGGTATGTAAATACTTTATTGTTGAAATATTGAACCCTAGGGTAGAAGACATGCTATATATATCTACTTGGGAATTTTCTAGTTATTTTGCAAGTGGGGGTTGGGTATGCATTTTTCTCCCTTCACACACTTTATTGCATATCTTGAGTGAAGCCCTATACTCGGGTCTGTGAAGCCTAGAAATAGAGGAGTTGTGTAGCAAAACTGGACGGATGTACTTCCTAACCTAGGTATGCGAAAACACCAGCTAGAGTCTGTTCCCTTTATTATCATGTCTATAAATACTGTCATTATTGACTGATATGGATGTATGGTAAAGGAGGTCATAGCTCTAGTGACCTTTAATAGGAAATTAGGATAAGTCACCCTTTGTTAGTACATTTAAATGCTTAGAACTTAACCCTCACTAGAGTAGACCCTAATTAGGGCACTAAGGGAGGCTTTCTGCAGCTCAATTATCCACTGTCATTCATTACACAAGTATTAAAAAATTAATTAATATCAATCTCTTTTTTTTCTTGCATACAATACATCCCTTTTTAAAAAAAAAAATTAAAGAAAATTTGTGAGAATGGTCTAATAACAACTATGGCTAAGAAAGACTTGGTATTTAAGAATGTCCAATTGTGACTCACCTCTCTTTTTTGGGAGTTTACTTGGTAAACTTTCAACACTTTTTCCTTTAAAAAAAGCGAGAGAGATTTTTTTTACATAAGAGTCAATCTCATTTTTAAAAAAAACATTAATCTCATTTTTGCATTGCATATTTTTTCTAAAAAAACAATTTTGAGAAATATAAATAAAAAAACATTAAACATTTTACTAATTTTGGGAAATAAAAATAAAAAACATTAAATATTTTTTTCTAACATGCATTACATACTTTCTAGGATTGAAAAAAAAAACATTATACATATAAAAAAAACATTAATCTTATTTTTACATATGCATTAAATGATGAAGTACGCCCCAGCGACATTAATCAAAGAATAAAGAGGACAAAGAGACAGAGGGAGAATTAAAAGCTTTCCAGAAGATTGGGCCCATCTCATCCTATTTAGGCTTTTAATCAGTTGCTCGGGCCCAAATACAAACATGAAGAAATCCCTGTGGAGAAAATAGAGTATTAAGGAGAAGTCCTCTAATTTGTATTAATTGTTTATAATAGTTTAGAATAATTTGGGCCTTGTATTTGGGCCAAGTAGAATAAATTTAGGCCTTGTATTTTTGGGCTATGTAGTGTAAGTTTGGGCATTGAGGTCCATAAATAATGTTGGGCTTGATCAAGGAGTCCAAGTAGCATAAGGAACTCTTTCCTTGTGTCACTTGTCACCACCTTGTGAGAGCCTTGGAGTGCAAGCTAGGTTTGGGAAGCTTATCATAGAAGCTAGGGTTAGAAGCTTGTCTTATAAGCTAGGGTTTCTAGACCTAGCTTCTCCCATACCCTACCTAGATAGCTTGCATGGGAAGCTAAGTAGTTCATCCTTTCTTCTATTTATAAATAAGAGGTTTAGGAACCTCTAATGTAGACTTGATTTGTGTAATGAAATGCTGCCAAATTTTCAGCACATTGCCTCAAGTTTCACATTGAGTTTCTTCTCCTAGAAGCTAGAAGCTTTCTCTCTTGAAGGTTGGCCCAACCTCCTTCAAGGCTTTCACTATCTACTTCACCATCAACCTCCTTGCCTCGCTTCCTTCCTTGCATTTTCATGGCTTCCGCATCATGAGGAGTTTCATCTACTTCTTCTATTCGGTGCTTCAAGGTTTCATCATGCTCAACTTCCATTGAAGCTTGCACAAGAAGCTAAGGCACTTAGGAGCTCCTCCATCATTACATATTGTCTTTTTCTAAGAAAAAAGTGGTCATGCATCCATTCATACAATACTCAAAAAGAAAATCAATCAAAGATAGAATTTCATGTATTCTTAGATACATCCATTTATTTAAATAAATATATTTTCATGCATTCTCATTATACTGAAAAATATGGGATTCATTCATTCATTCACCACGACTTCATACCTCCATACATATATCATGGAATCTATTCTTATTTAAAGTTTCATGTATCATTCATGTACTCTCATATAAATAACATACATCTATTCAAAAAAAAATTGTTTCAAATATAGTCAATGCATTGATCCATGCATCCTCATAGCCTCATGCATTCATGCATTTTCAAAATCTCATTCAAACAAACAAAAAAAAAGAATTATAGAATTTATTTTCATATTATTATTCATTCAATAAAAAAATAGATTTAATATATGCATCTTGTATTCAATAAACAAAAAATAAATAATGTGCATTTCATTATGCATTCATTTAGACAGATGTTTATAAGAATTCCCAAATAAACTTCATGCATATGTTCATGCACTCTCACTGCACTTATACATTTCTTTTTTTTTTCTAAATGTTGACATCAAATAAAAAAATTAGTTATTCATGCATTTTCAAAAATATAATTCATACCTTCTAAAAAAAAATAAAAGATAAATTTCATGCATTCATAAACACATTTCCTTCAAAATTTCATTTATAAAAAAATAATAATAAAAAAAATCAAAACAAAAAAACAAGAAATAAAAATGGAAGTTTTATGCATTCTCATTCATTAAAAAAATAGATTCCTATTCATACATGAAAAAAAAAGATAAAGTTTATTATGCATTCGCTCATGCATTCTAATTCAAAAAATAAAAAAAATACAATTTTATGCAGTCATTCGTGCATTTTAAAAAATAAAAAATGAAAAATAAAGTTATATGAATTTTCATATCATCATGTATTCATTAAATAAAAATGACAAATATATATTTCCTACATGTATTTTCATCATGCATTCATTTATGCATCTTCATAAGAATTTTCAAATAAAATATCATGCATATGTTCATGTATTCTCATTGCACTTTTAAGTTTCTTTTAAATGTTCATATTAAATAATAATAACAAAAATTAATCTCATGACATTCATTCATACATTTTCAAAAATAAAATTTCATACCTTCTAAAAAAAAAAAGAGAAAAATAAATAAAAGAATAATTTCATGCATTCATAAATGCATTTTCTTACAAAAAACAAAACCTTCTGCATGTATCCAAATTTCATACGTCCATTTTATGCATTCATATATTTGCATTTTCAAAAAAAAATTCTAACAAAAAAAATTTATAAATGAATTCCTATAAATTTCATGCATAAAAGAGTAAAAAAAAAAAAATATAGAAAAACCAAGACAAAACAAAATATTTTTTTAGATGTTGCTTAATTAATTTATATTTTCGTACATTATTTTATTATTTGCTCGCATAAAAAAAATTATTGACATGCATACATTAATTAGTTTTGCATGCATCACATATCCTAATATACATCATACATTTAAGCGTGCATCATATATCTTCAAAGTTATCCATACTACATTCTACAACATGTTTTTTCCTTGGGAGGAATTTTGAAAATATATTTTAAAAAGAAATATAAAATAAAAAAATAGTTTCATGCATTCATTCATGCATTCTCATTCAAAAAGAAAAAATGAAAATTGGAGTTTTGTGCATGCATCTACGCATTCTCTTAAAATCAAAACTAAAAAAATAAAAAGTAGATTTTTATGCATTCATATCAATCAAAAGAAAGAAAAACAAGTAGAAAATAGAACTTTATTCATTCATACATGCGTTTTCATTCAATAAAATAAAAAATCATATATGCATTTTAATATCATCGTTCATTAAACAAAAATAAGAAATTGAATTCATATCATTATTAATTCAATAAACAAAAAATGGAAACTATGCATTCCATACATACATTCTCATAAATCATTATGCGTTCATAGGATTCCATGTATATGTTCATGTGCTCTCAATGCACTCATGCATCTCATTCGTGCATCTCAAGAATGGAAAAAAATGAAAAATATTGCATACATTCGTGCATTCATTTAATTTGAGACCTTCTCGACGTGGTCATGGTCTCAACCTCATTTTTTTCAAAATTTAATTTTAAACCCTCTCGACATAGTCATGGTCTCAACCTCATTTTATTTCAAAATTTCATTTGAGACCCTTTCGACATGGTCATGGTCTCAACCTCACTATCTCCAATGTGAAACTCTCTCAACATTATCAAGGTCACAACCTCACTAGAACATAAAAATAAAAAAATTCATGCATTCATAAATGCATTTTTTTAAAAAAATCTTAAAAAAAATCATGCATTCATAAATGCATTTTCTCATAAAAAAATCTTTCAAACATATACACATTAACAACTTTTGAAAGTAAAAAACAAATTTTTTTGTAAATACACTCTCCTTTGGAAATTTGTAAATACATTATCCTTTGAAATTTTGTACATATATCAAAAATTTTTTACATATGTATTTTGGAAAAAAAAAAAAACTTTTGTACATACATT
>Ga0209700_103218_pt1 | contig 31675 bp, 9 predicted proteins | sample SiratroredBW_FD_187528 | JGI IMG/M metagenome (GOLD analysis project Ga0209700, IMG submission 187528) | Root nodule microbial communities of legume samples collected from California, USA - Siratro red BW (SPAdes) (version 2) | ecosystem: Host-associated > Plants > Roots > Nodule | place: USA...
TATATATATATATATATATATATATATATATATATATATATATATATATATAATTTTTTTTTTCTTCTTCTTACATTTTGGATTGTTATAATTCGAAATATAATTATTATATTTTATGTTATACAATCTAAAACATAAAAAAAATATATTATAAATTGTATAACCCAAAATATAAAAATGATATAATCTAAAATATAAAAAATTATATTTAGATTATATAATTTAAAATAAAAAATTATTTTAAAATATATAATATCAAATATAAAGTTTAGAAATCAAAATATTTTTCTAAAATATGAAGTGTAGGTAGGAAGTAAAGCATGATAATGCAGGAAGAAAGGTGAGTCCAAATATATGCAGGAAAAAGAAAGAGAGAGAGATTTGATCACTTTTAAAATTAGAGTGGACCCAAGATGGAGACAAACAAATGGGTTTGTCTTACAAAGTAAAATCCTAGCTTCAAAATGACAAAGCAAATCAACTAACTCTTCCCATGTCATTCTATTATGTGATCATTATTCTTTTTAAAGCCTCTTTGTGAAGTGATTTAAAGTAAACCAAGTGTAAAAATGAGTTGAAGTTTAAAAGTAGCTCCATTGAACTAAGTTATATAATTGTTTGGATGAATTTAATTAAATTACAGTTTAATTTGTGTGAACTGAATTAAATAGGTCAATTATTTAATTTTTTTAATTATTATGAACATATAAATTATTTATTTTTTTAATTTTATAAATTATGGTTCAAGTTAGTTTTAACATTTCCTTATAGAAGCAATTTGATTTCTAAACTAAATTAAAATAATAATTTAGTTAAGTTTTCTTTTAAAGCCTTTTATACAATTCAATTTATTGTAAATTTGGTTTAACTAAAATATATGAATTTTTATTTAAAAAAAAAACTAAATTTAAAAGGAATTTTAAAAGATAAATTAGAAATGTAAAGAAAAAAGTTAATCTTAAAGAAACATTATATGTGATATAGAACTCAAAAGAAAATAAAGAAAAATTAAGAAAAGTGCTTGAAATGAGTGAAGTTAAGCCACCACTGGTCTTACCACAAAAATCGTGTTAGAATATACTCAAGAAAATCAATCTACATAAACTTTTTGGAGACAAAACCTACCTAAGAGAAGTGATTCAATCTGACAATTCTTAAAGAATATTGAATTAGATGTTAAGACATGCAAACTTTGATAACTTTATTTTTAACACTCTTAACAAAGTTTTATTTTACTTTCTTTTCTACCTTTTGAGCTTACACGATCTCAACAATTTCAATATCAATTATTTTTAATAATTGTTTTTTTATTTATAATTTTTAAAACTTAAATTCTAATGGCAATCTAACCAAGTTTAGGAATTACAACACTTAAATTTAATTGTTTGTAAATCTCAAATTAATTCAATAACATTTTATTTCAAAAATTCTGCTATCGAGATTGTAACACCTCTAAACTTTAAAAAACTAAAAAATCAAGTATATGGACTCAAAGTAATAAAAGTAAGCCTCTAAACTAAATCAATCAAGCATCAAATTTTTATCCATTTAAACTAGTTATGACCAAATGACATCAAAATAGATACAAAAGCTTGATTCATGTATTAGTATGTAATACAAAGCAAAAATATGTATAGAATTATTAAACACTAATTTGGCCTAATAAATTTACAAAGAAAATTAGAAAATCACATTGTCGTAAAAATGGATTTGGAAGACAGAGAACAAACAATTTGAAAGAATTAATTACTTGAAGTGATGTAACATTTTCTAACTTTGAGTTGAATGCATATCTCTAATGATCAAATTGATATAAGATTCCCTTGGAGTAGGAAGATTTATCAATTCAATAAGGCTTTGAAAGCAACACACTCCATCAAAGACATAAAAGCTTGTGATAGTCACACAAGTTACAATTGAAAAAACAAAAGTTGATGGAAAGAACATGTTACCTTACCTTAGTTAGAGAACCAGTGATAAGTGCATTAAAGATTATCATTTGAAGAAACTTTCCAACATAAGAAGTCATTTAAAAGAGTATTATATTTTTAAGACACTTATAACTCTCAAACTAGTTATAGTTCATTAACCATATGTAATTTATATAAGAGGGGGAACCCTTATTTATAGATGTACGTATTATACTACTGTGTTATAAAAATAGATAAAAAAGCAATGTGAACATAAAAATTAATGATTACCTTACTGTGAACAAAAAATGTAATGATAAAAGAAATAAATAAGAACGCAAAACTAATTATTACACTAATGTTAATACAAATATAATGATTATTCTATTGTAAACACAAAACTAATGATTATGATAATGTAAATGAAAGTGAGATATTATGACTAATTTTAATTACGTAGTCAAGCTTGTATATTATTTAAAGATTTATTTAATTTAAATTTTGATTTAATATTTTACATTATTTCTTTATTTTAATTTTACATGTATTACTGGTGTCACATAATATGTAATTACTTTTCAATCGAATATCCAAATTGTAATAAGAATATTCTATCTAGTCAAATGCAAGTAGTAAATATAAAGACTTTATCAACATTAATTATAAATTCTTTTAACATAAAGGTAAAATAGTAATATTACAAATTCATCATTTAAAAATATTTAATTTATTACATCAATCAAATTAATTACAATTTTTTTAATTTGTACTCTTTTCCCTTTTAAGTTAAAAGAACATCATTTTTCACTTTTTTTCCTTTTATTACTTTCTATTTTTACTTTCACTTATATTTAAACACACCTTTTAATTTAACATTATTAATTGAAATCCATGCAATTACAACAATATAATTTTTCTTTAAATATTTGTGAGAGAAAACTTAAATATCATGAATCCATGTTTTTTAAAGTGATGTTTATTGTTTAAATAAAATAGTAAATGTGTATTATATATATATATATATATATATATATATCGTTATTAAATGTTTTAAATAATTAATTAGGTATTGGAGGGAAAAATTCAAACATTAGAAGAAATGAATACAACCATTAGAGAAGTAAGTGTTGACAATGACATTTACACATGCAAGAAACCTAACGGTACAATTATTCAGTTCCACGTGTGGAATTTTTTTATTTTATTTTTATCTCGAATTTATAAGACTAAACACTAACATGCAGAAATTGTGGCATTGGCAACCAAACCAGTTTTGGGCATTAGCCACTTTCAATGTCCCTTTTCACCATTGCTGAAAGCACATCCTTTTTTTTTTTTTTTCTTTCCTTTTTTTTTTTTTTTTTTTTTTTTTCTAGCCATTTTTGTTTTTCTTTTTTCACAAAAACACTTCACATGATAATGTATTTCCATTGATTATTATGAGCTACAATTAAATTATGTCCCCCTTTATATCTTTTCTAATCATAATATATATCATTTATCATCGGAACTTTGAACGTGCATAAAATACATATTTATCTTTTAATATAATTTATTCTATACTCAAAGGGATATTGCCGTGATTTACCTTTAACTACTTGGCTAAGAAACACAAATATATATTATTTAAGTTTTATATAAGAAAATAAAATAAAATGAAAGTACATTTCGTTTTTGTATTTTCTAAATGTACTGTTTTTTTTTAAAAAAAAATTGTAAATCTAATCCTTAATCAAGTCTAACATAATATAATAATATAAAAAAAATATTATAATAAAATAAAAATTATGACGATTTTTGTCCCTTTATAGCTAAATTGGGTTTGCACTGATTGAATTTGTTCGGTAAAGAATAATTAATAATTGGACCCCAAGGGTATCGGCCTGGTAAACCACCCAAATATGGGCTTACATTAAAATACCTTGCCAAGCTTAGGTTTTTAACTTACAATTAAATCCAACTGTAGATTATTTCTATCCGTACTCCCACGTTTTTTCTGCACCTTCATAGGAATAGGTATGGAAAAGTCCAAATTATTAATAAATCATTAACAAATGCATTTTAAATTTTAAATTATGCAATTTAAAATTTTATGTTGGATTACACGGTCCAAAAATTTATTGAATTGTATAAATATATTTTTCAATCTAAAAATATATTTTAAATTATATAATTTAAATATACATTGATCTAAAATATATTTTAGATTACATCATCAGAATACATTTTAAAATTAAAATGTGTTTTTATATTATAAAAAAATTAAAATTACAGATAAAGCAAATCCTTCCAAAATACTTAAAATCAGTCAGTAAATCAATTGTATGTAAATTTACTGACGAATTGTTTGAATCTGTCAATAAATTAGAAAATATTAATTATATTATAAAAATCAACAAATATTTATTAAATCCATTGATAAATTCGTCAATAAATCTGTCAGTAATTAATGACAAATAATATCTGTCAGTAAAATCTATTAGTAATAATATTTTACCAACGAATAAGATTCCGTTAATAATGGTCCTTCAGTATTTTAAATTTTTCTTGTATGGTTAATTATGTAATACAAAAGTTTATAATATATTTCCAAATTAAAAATAGGTTTCACATTTATAATTAAAAGTTCAAAACTCATTTTCGAATCAAGAAATATATTTTTGATTATAAAAAACGAATAATAAATTATGTAATTCAGAAACTTAAGACATGTTTTCAGATTAAAAAATATACTGTGAATTTTGTTTAAAAAATATACTGTGAATTTTGTAACCAATAGTATGATTCAAGATTTAAATATATATTTTAGAATCTGAAATAATTTAGACTATATTTTTAAATTATATAATCTAAAAATTATACTCATGAACAATTTAGATTTTCAACACTCCATAAAAATTCATGAAAAACTATGAAGTAGACTAAGAAATAGTCCAATTATAATGTGCATTGCCCCCACAAAGTTTGAACAGTTCTCGTTGGACAGACATGGTAGGGAAGATGGTACAGATTTGCTTCTTAATAAAGTTACCCAATTGTTGTTGTTACTAGCAATATTCTAGAACTACATAGGCATCAATCAAATACTGGTTTAAAACTTAATAATATATTAATAATAAATAATTTATAAAATTATATAATTAAACATAAAATACATAAATTTGAACACTAAATTCTATAATTTTTACGAGATTTTAACATTCAATATTATATATATATATATATATATATATATATATATATATATATATATCACTTAAATTAAAAGTTTAATAAATTACAACAACACTAATTGACCATAACAAGCTCACTTCTAGAAAAAAAATAAACTAATAAAATTTAGAATTTAAAAAGAATGAAGATGTTAAAATTTAAGAAATAATATAAATGTATGTTTTATAGGAAAAAATAATAAGAATTAACAAAATAATTTAGACCTAATTGTATTCGTTATTAAATATGTTATTTGATTTTGTTTTTTTTTTTCATAAAAATTTTAAAAAGTTAAAGGAATTTTGAATTTCTAGATTGGTTATTTACCGGTTTTGGTTGGTTTCGTATCGATTTGATCGATTATGAAACCTTCAATTTTTGTTAAGTTAACAGATCAATCAATACATTTGTTTCTGTTTAGATTCCATTGTTCTATTTTACTTTTAATAATTATGATTTCATGAGAGTTGCAATTATCCCCTCAAAATCATTTTCCTAGCTTTGGTAAGGTTTCTTGTCAATTTTAGTATGATTTCAAATATTTTTTCTATCGACTCTGGCTTGTATCTAATATCAAATTTGTTATTAGGTTTGGAAGAATGAGATAGTACAAAGATGAAGAAGGTTACACAAAGGTAATTGCAAAAATATAAAGTGAAGTTTGTCATGCAGAGTAAAACTATATTAGAATAATTAGTAGTATTAATAGGGCATTTTACATTTTTGTCAAGTTCTGATTGTATGCTTTATAATTTTTTATACTATAAAATAAGGTATGATTTTTCGTCTCTATATTTGTAATCACCTTAAAATTACTATACAAAATGTATGAATTGTGAATATAAAATTAGTTATAGGCTTATGTTCCTTCATTCAATCATTGAGTTAGTTAGTTTATGGACTCATGATCTAGTTTTTGGACAAAATTTATGTACACTAAGATGAAACTTTTAGAACTTAAATGGTGTTGCCTAACTTCTCTATATGTATTGACATCTACCATGTTAACTAATTTTCTCTTTCCTGCATTGGTATAATGATTCAACGAAAAAGAAATAGTTGTGGGCTTCATTAAAGAATTAATTTATTTGGCACTTGGCTAGGTGTTAAGGTTTGTGTGCATGCTGAATATTAGCATATTATTTTTGGTTTGTTTAAGTTGACCTTTAATATGTGTGTTTCAATTTGTTGGTATAAGAACAAGTATTATCTCAATATGGTAGCACTTAAGTATTAAGTTGAGAAATGCAACACGTCACAAATAATTTATTTTCTTTAACAATTGCCTAATTTATTTGTTAATGATTTGAGACAAAACTACAATTAATAATCATATTATTGAAAAAAAATAATATTTAAGATTACAATTTCAGTTGTCGAAAATTCTAAGAATCTTATAAGTGGATTGTGTGCTAGATTTGGTGATATCTTTTCTTCTAGGAATAACAATAACCAAAAGGTTGGTAATAGTCTAATATGAGTATCATGTTGTTTCAATTGATGATTATTATATGAACTTTTTAAAAATTATCTTAACAAGTTGATACTAATTGAGACATTAAGTCTTTTCTTAAATTATGGATGAAGTTTAGAGTTTAGGATTTAGGTATGATATGTTTTTTTTTATATGTTCAAATTTTATGATTATAAAATTGTTAAAAAGTATATTTTATTTGGATATTAAAAACTTGAAATTAAAATTATTTACTTTAGTTTTTTTTTTATGAGAAATCATGTTAAAAAGTACATAATTGTAAGTAAATCAAGTTTATTCTTTTAATATAAATATGTCTTATAAAACTTGTTATTTTAAAAAATAAATATAAATATGGTTGTATATATTTTTAATATCAAGAGTGTTGTATATCTTCGTGAAGGGGTTCAAGAGTTTATTATCGTATAACTTTTGAAAAAGTTAGTGAAACCAATAATTTGCAGGTTGAATTGTTGGGACTGAAGTAAGATCAAAAGGATCTGAACCAGTATAAAATGCTTGCATGCTTTATTTCTTGTATTTTCTATTTTTTATATTGTTGTTCATTTTCTTGTATCAATTTAGATTCCACTTAAAAATGTATTATATTTTTTCGTCTTCAAGGTTTTGAAAAAGGATTCCAAGAAAGTGAAAGTTTTCAGAAAATACTTTTAAAACTAATTCTTGATTTAACTAAGTCATTCTCTTTTTATAATATTAATGTTATCACAATATGCAAGTATATTATTTTGAAAAATAGAGTAATCTTTGATTTGATATTTAACTCACAAAAGTTGAAAGCAACAACCTACAAAAGACATGTATTATGCTTTAGTGGTGGATAAAGTAATTGAATTTTGTTTCTTAATTAACCATGATATAAGACATGGTGCAAGGAATTGACATCCTCCACTTGTGCTTTTTCTCTCAACTTTGTTCCCAACATAGTTTGCGTCACACAATCCTTCTAATCTAAAAGTATTTTTTTTTTAAAACACAAGCATAAATTAGTGGACTTTACAAAAATATACTTCTTACGACTCTTAAGTGATACCTTTTTTTTATTTGACTAAAACCTTGCACATAGATAAACATTATGCATAATATCATATATGTTGGAAGTAAGCTAAAGTAGAGAACCAATCATACCTCAGATAGATCATTTGATATACTTTCTTATTATTTTCATCCTTTACAAGAACTTCATATGTATGCATGGGAGTTTTCATGGACTTTGCATTTGACATGTTGAACTTTTCAGTGTTTTTGTTGATGAATTATGATGTCTTTCTCCCTTTTGTCGGATTCTTGAGCTCAAGAAAAAACTTGAACTCATGTATCATACTTATCTTAGATTCTTCTTGCATTAACTTAAAAAACTCCTTGCAGAAGGATTCATTAGTAGCTTCGAAAATGATATCATCTACATAAATTTGAATAAGGTTGTGCTCTTTTTTGAATAAGGTTGTGTCAACCTTACCCCTTTTAAAGTTTTTTTTTTTCTTAAATAAAGTTACTTAACATGTCATACCAAGCTTTTGGAGCTTGTTTAAGACTATAGAGAGTTTTTTTTTTAAGTTTAAGAACATGGTTGAGCTTAAAAATTTCTCTTCAAAGTCATGAGGTTGTTTGATAAATACTTCATCTTAAAGGCACTTTTAATATCCATTTGATAAAGTTTTATAATTTTGAAAGTGGTCATAACTAATAAGATTCTTATTGCCCTTAGACATGTAATAGGAATAAAGGTTTTAGTAAAATAATACTTTTCTATTGATTTTGCTTATTTAAGTCCAAAACATCAATCTCATAAAGTTTTGTTTAGCTATAAATATAGTTTGTCCACCAGAGGATGATACTATGCATTTGTCCTTATTAAATGAGACTATATAACCACTCTCACATAATGAACTGATGTTTGACATATTATACTTAGTCCTTTAACATACAAAACATTTTTAATATAGATAATAAAAGATTTACTTATAAACCCAATACTAGAAATCTTACCTTTTTCGGCTCCACCTAATGCTACTTTACTACTTTCACGTTTTTGGAGGTCTAGAAATGTAGACTATATGTACGTCATGTTTAAGGGAGTTAACTCTAGGATTAGTAAAATTAACTCAATCTTATTGTCTTTTCCCCTTCTTGGTCGAGTTTCCTTTCCATATAAGAAAGACTTGGTTCTTTGGAAAATCACACTTGAATATTGAATGAAAATCTCTTTGTGAGTATATATTTGAGAGTCTCAAGAGTTTTTTTTCTTGCTTTGGTTCTTATTTTAAGAAGCTTTCTCGAGTGACGAATTTTCATGCACTTATACTTTGATTTTTAATTGAAGGTGACATGTCCTTACTTCCCTATCTTGTCTTGATCCATTTTTACTTTCATATGTTTACTTGTTATTATTTTTCCTTTCATTTTGGTTGAATGTCACAAGCCATACCCATGGCTACTCATGCTTCTTTTATGGGCTTTATGTTTTCTACACCTTCTTGAGTTAATAAATATCCTTCTAACCTCTTAAGGTTTACATAAAAAACATGACCCTTTTATTAATTTGGATGAAATAGCGTTATGATGCTTTTAACCATGCAATCATATCAAATTCAGACAAAGGTTTTTCAACTAATTCATTTCCAACAACATGCTTAGGAATAAAAAGATCATTTATAATTGCATCCCATGTTCCTCTATCAATGGATTCAATAAAAATTTCCATTCTAACTTTTCAAAATTGATAGTTAAGCCTCAAAAAATTGGTGTTATATTAATAAATGCATTTTAAAAAAAAGGAAACTTGGTTTCAGCCATTTTGAAAAACATGACTAAAAATCTTGAGTAAATTTCAAGAACCAACTCTGATAGCAATTGTTAGTATAAAGGTTAAGTTCAAGATGGAAAGAGGGTGGTTGAGTTAAACTAAGAATAATTATCACAATTTTTTGAAATGAAAAACTTATTAAGTTTTTGAATAACAAAATTTGGTTTACAATAAGTAATGGAAACATGAGAAGATCAACATAACAAATTTTTTACTATTTCACTCTATATCAAGAGTTACATCTAGTTGCTCAACCACATCAACCAAACTTACACTATAGAGTTTTACAAATACATAATCTCAGAAGTGAAAGTGAAAGTAAACTACACGAGAATCAAAATCTTAAACCTTATAAGAATTGATTCAATACTTAGTAACACCTTATTATAGTACAAAGCTAGAACCCTATTGAGATACAATATAAACACTAAAAAGTGAATTAAAATAATGAAAATATCACTTGAAATGAATTAAGCACAATAGGAAAGATAAACTAGTTGAGAAACTATGTTTTCTCTTTCAAGCAAGAAATTATCATATATTTGCTCAAATAAAGTTCCAAGAAAAGATTTTTAGCTTAGTTTAAACTCTCTTTCAAAAGGTAAATTGATTTTGAAAAGAATAGTTTCATGTAATTTGGTTTTAAAAGATGAGAGAGATATATAGAATCTTATCTAATAGTTTTAACGTATTAAAAGACTTACAATCGATTAAAAATATAGAGTCTTTTAAGGAAAGTAATAAGAGTTTTAATAGATTTAAACTATGTTTCAATATGTTAATATCATTAATAAGGTGAAATTAATCAATTAATACCTCGTTTTAACATTTTAAAGCAAACTGGTTTAATATGCAATCTAAGATTAAGTGATTTTAATCCATCATAAACTCAATTTAACATGTTAAAACAGAAGATTTAAAATTACTAAGTGATTGTAATATATCAAAATAATAATCTAATTGATGAAAATATTTGTTTGGATCATTCCAAACTAGCTCAGAATATTTAAACATATTAAAAACACATTTTAATAACACCTTTTAATAAGTTTAAAAACTGTCTACCACTATTGAACTTAGATCCAACAACAATTACATCATACAATGGAAAATTCTCTTTTAAAAAAAATCTAAAAGTTCTTTCAATAACATTTTCTAGAAATAATGAAGGTTTAATAATTATTTTAGTATTTATAACCTTCTAAATGAATACTCCTATCAATGATAATACATTATTTAGTTTGAGTATACATAGTTTTAGTATAAATTGTATATCTCTAATATAAAATTTTCGTACACCATTAAGTTAACATAATAATTAAGTATATAACTTAGTGAAATCTTAAATTATAACAATGATTTGTATTGCTTCACATTAAGTAAATACCAACTTTAGAATTTTAGTGAATATTTCTTATTTAAACATGTTTTAAAATCCTAAAGTCAACTTTACATAGGCAAAATGTGTGTGATTTTTTTTTATCAAAATTACAATATATTAAAAAATATTTTTGGTGAGATAATATTTTATTTAAAAAATCATGAGATATTAGTACTTAATATCTTCATTGGAGTGTGTATTCCATAATTACTCCAATGCAATTCTTTATTAAAAATACATTAATATATTAATTAATTTTATAACTATATAAGTAACTTCAAATAACTATAACCTGCTAATTAATTAGTATTTTATGTTAAAAAAGTAGAATATATTATTGTTAAATATTTTAGGTGGTATAACTCTTCCTATAGGTTGCATAAGAAACTCTTTCAATGATTGGTAAAACATTCACAAAATCTTGCAATTTTTAAAAAAATTGCAAAAGCATAAAAAAATAACAAATATACATGAAAAAAATAATCTAGACCATCTTGTATTACCTAGAAGAAAGAGAGATATATTCAAAAATACTGATAAAAATAAAAATTATAAATTTCTTAACTTACATGTGTTATAAAAATAACCATAAAAAATATTTTTCTAAAAAGAGTGAGATTATGAGAGAACCCAATCTGGTTAGTTGAAAGTCTTTATAAAGCAGAAAAATTAACACAAAGTCTCTTACATAGCAATTTGAAGTATGTGAAACCAAATGCATGATTAAGTGAGACTACTTATTCAACTAATTTTTAGACTAAATTTATACAAGACCTCGTCCTAGTAATTACTTAATCAATAAAAAAAATATAATATTATGATGCTTTAATAAAATCAACAAAGAATAACCCTCACATATTTCTTTAGTATATATAATTTAATATGATTTTGTTTACACATTTTTTACAGTGATAGACTAATTTACTGTGTCTCAACTTACTATCTTGAATTAGTTGATAATTCATCCAATTCTAATAATACTAACATAAACATTGGTGTAATAATAAGACGATTAAGATTAAAAGTGATATGAATTTAAAATAAAAACTCATCTAATTTAGTAAAATGAAGGATGTATAAAATGTAAAATAAAAATATATAACAAGAATACTTATTTTAAATCTGGATAATGCAATCTAACCTTTGATCATTTCCTTCTTTCTAAAGAAGAACTCTTTTCTCCTCATTATCTGTCTTCTCAATCTCCATTGAATCAAAAGAAAAAAAAAACATGAATAAATGCAATCTATTCTTGATAAAGTTAAGAAGCTCTCATTGGTGATTACAATTTCTTTTGTGAAATTTCTTATCTCGGTTATCTCGGTCTCGAGAGGCTTAAGCTCGTGTATTGGCTGAGGCATGAATAGGTGGAAAGGGAGTATCATGAAATTTCATGGGACAAACACAATAAAAAATATATTTCTCGCGGTAACAGTTGTTGGAACATCCGAAGACAACCTTAACCTGCCATCATATGCTTCCATGTGGACTGTAGCACGCCAAATTACACTTCTATCCTTCACAACGGACCAATAACAGCGCATTCAGTAACCACTAGGGATAAATTAAAAAAAAAGAAAAAAAATTGAAAAAGAAAGGAAAGAAAGAAACAAACAAAGAAACTGCATTTGTCAGCGAGAGAGATCAGAGAGAGAGAAAGTAAAAGTCAAATAAAAAGCAGCATATGGACCAGTCAATGCTGGTGACTCACTTCCCAAGGCACCAATCTCCAGTCTCATTCTCCACACGTCGCCTCACCATCCTGTGACGTTATCATTCTCCCTGCCCGCACTGCCCATTCTGCCCGTTCTGCCCGTCCCCTATTAGGTAAGTACCCAAGTACACCCCTCACCCCTTTACCCACACGCTTTCTTTCTATCTCTCTCTTCAATTTTCTTTCTCTCTCTAGATTCTCGCACTCTCTCCCTCTTCCCACATCCAAAGGCGGCTCCAATTCGTGCCTTCTTTCCTTCGATTCTTCCTCTTTCGCATTTTTCTTCGGCTGGATCTGATTCTCCCAATTCCAATTTTCAGAGCTCAGTCCTCGCTAGGGTTTCGCGGAAGCATGGTGGTAGAGCTAGGGTTTTGCGCGGATCTAGGGTTTCACTGGCTCTGAGGGCTTCGGGTGTGGAATTAGGAGGGGATTTGATGGTACGCGTTGGGGAAAATGCAAGGCTATGCATGGACGTGGAGGTGAGAAGGGAACTCGGCACATGTGGAAAGCCCCCACACGTGGCGACTCGTCTCTGAACGCGGATGTTTCTTCGTCGTCTTCGTCGTCGTCGTCAACTGTGAAGTCGTTCTTTAAGGTATTCTAATCGGGGTCACGATTGTGTTTTGAGTTTTTGATTTCTTCGCTGTAAGGAAAAAACCGTACATGATTTTGTATGTCTGACAGCGCTTTGTGAACTGATGTGGAAATACATTGTAGGGTTTTTGATGAGTGTGTTTTGTGTAAGTATGTGTCTGCGGCTGGGATTAAGATGGAAACTGCTGAATTCGGAACCAAAATGCGTTTGACGAGTCCCTTTTTGAATAATCAAGAATTTAGGATTAGGGTTCTATTTATTTATTGGAAGATATGCACTTCTCAACCAGTATTGTTAAATGGAATAGATAATATTTCTTGCCATTACTGCAATAGGTTGATTTTAATTGTTCTAATTTCTAATTGACAAGGGTGGGGTGGGGGTACAATTCCGATTTATTGGAAAAAAGCATTATGGGCAACAACAAAATTGCTTGATTTTCTGCCATTTAATGTTGTTACGTGACCACGCCGGATCTCACTTGGTAGGATGAGACTATTGTTATTTTTTAAACCGTATTTTTCTGTCTAGGAGTATCAAATCACCATGGCTTTATTATAGTAATTGATGTTTGGTTAACACGATTGTTCCCTCACTGTGTAGATTTGTGTGTGTATCCTGTTCTTTACTTCCCTCCATTTCGGTCTGTCATTATGCCCAAAGTTTTACTTTGTTTCAAATTTTTTACTTTTGTAAATCATAAAAGTGTTCTTATTATTGCTTTATTTTTTTTAACTTATATCATTGTCTTCTATTTTTTCTACTAATTAGAATGAGAGGGTAGCAATGGAGTAAAAGGATAAACTAATTTGATGGACTTATAATTCTGTAAAATTGAGGGTGTATAATGACATCCTTTAAACATCCACCACTACTTTGAAAGGATGAATGAACTGATTTCTGGGTTTTTGGCGGATTACTCTTTATGTGCTAAAATAAGCTGCTTTTACAAAGGGTAGTTAAATGAGAAATTATTAATTGATTCCATTTTTAAGGTTGTCTGTTTTGCTTTATTTTTTGGTGCTTCGTAAGTGGTTATAAGTGAACACTTTTACTGTTATGTTCTAGTCTCCATTTCCTGAATATGTGATAGAACACTCTATAGTGCTGATGCATTTAAGGATGTAGCAAGAGAAGAGGTCTAGATACTGGGCCAGGGATTGAGAGGACCTACAATGAGTTATGTAGTCAGGTGAGGTGGCTGGTGGTTTATTGTTGGGGGGAATGGTTCACGTGAGCAAGACTGGATTTGGGAGGCTGGGTGTGTGTGGGAGTATATATAGATTTAGGTACAGGTAGAAGGAGTATGAATCAACATTGTGGTTTGTTAGGCCTATAACTGGGCAGAGAACATATATCCCTGAAGAGTTTAGGCTCTGGCCTTTTTGTCCCTCTAAAAGTTCTTTGAGCTCCTTTTTAAATTTTAATTAAATTCTTTCAATTGAAATTCCATTCTTGATTGCAATCATACTGCTGTGCTTTGAACATACTTGAGACCCCCTTTCCCGCATGAAATTTTTGTGAAGTTTTACTTTAGGTGTTTAGTGGTGATTTTCTTGCGTCTTTAATTAAATTTATTTTAATTCTAATGCCAAAGACGAATGTGTACTTGTGAATATTCTTTTCAAGGGAGCTGCGGTTGGACAAGCGTCAAAAATAAAATGGGAATACCTAATACGAGTCACTCTAAATGCAAAACACTGATATATTCTGTTTCTGTTGATTGAATTTTAATAGTTCACTAAGGATTTCCTATCTTCTTAAATCATAGGACCGTCGCAAAATTAGTGTTGGGGAATGTGCTCTCTTCAAACCATCTGAAGATCGCCCACCATTTATTGGTATAATTCGTTATCTGACAATTGGCAAAGATAAGAAGTTGAAGTTTGGTGTTAATTGGCTCTATCGATCCATTGAAGTAAAACTCAGCAAGGGTGTGCCATTGGAGGCTGCTCCAAACGAAATCTTCTACACCTTCCATAAGGATGAGATTGATGCTGAAGCGCTGCTCCATCCTTGTAAAGTTGCATTTCTTCCTAAGGGGGGTGAACTTCAACCAGGGATTTCTTCATTTCTGTGCAGGAGGGTTTATGACATTGCAAACAAGTGTTTATGGTGGTTAAGTGATCAAGATTATATTAATGTAAGTTTCTGCACTCCAATGTTCCAGTCTGTTATGATTTTTTTATAGTGCTCAATTTTTTCTCAACTTATTTGTCCTCATCATCCCAGGATTGTCAAGAAGAAGTAGATAAACTATTATACAGGAATTGTGTAGAAATGCATGCTACAGTACAGCCAGGTGGCCGTTCTCCTAAGTCGATGAGTAGTCCAACATCAACATCACAGTTAAAATCTGCTTCAGATAGTGTCCAGAATAGTACTTCTTCCTTTCCATCTCACATTAAGGGGAGGAAAAGGGAAAGGGCAGATCAAGGCTCTGAGTCTGTCAAGCGAGAACGATCAATAAAAGCTGAGGATGGGGATTCCGGTAATTTCAGGCATGATAACGTTTTCAAGACAGAGATTGCAAAAATTACTGAGAAGGGAGGGCTTGTTGATGGTGAAGGAGTTGAAAAATTAGTGCAGCTGATGGTTCCTGATAGAAATGAGAAGAAGATAGATTTAGCTAGCCGGTCATTGCTTGCAGCTGTCATTGCAGCAACAGAAAAGTTAGATTGTCTTAGTCAGTTTGTGCAGCTAAGGGGTTTGTCTGTATTTGATGAATGGCTCCAAGAGGTCCATAAAGGGAAGATTGGTGATGGTGATAAATCTGCTGAGGATTTTCTGTTGGTATTGCTTCGGGCACTGGATAAACTTCCAGTAAATCTTCAGGCTTTACAAACATGCAACATTGGAAAATCTGTGAATCATTTGCGAACTCACAAAAACACTGAAATTCAGAGGAAAGCAAGAGGTTTAGTTGATACATGGAAGAAACGTGTTGAAGCAGAAATGAATATAAATGATGCAAAGTCTGGTTCAGGTCCCAATGTCCACTGGCCTGCCAAATCGCGCCCTTCTGATGTTGGTCAAGGTGGGAATAGACATTCAGGTGCATCATCAGATGTTGGCATGAAGAGTTCAGTTACACAGCTTTCTGCTTCCAAAACTGCCTCAGTGAAGATTGTCCAGGGAGAGAATGTTACTAGATCAGCATTGACATCTGCATTTCCAGGGCCTGCAAAATCAGTGCCGTCACCTGCAGCTGCAACTGCAAACTTAAAAGATGGGCAGCCTCGTATTGTTGCGGTCAATGGAGGTTCTGATGTTCCAATGGGAAATGCAAGGGATGAGAAAAGTTGTAGTTCTAGTCAATCTCACAACAATAGTCAATCTTGTTCTAGCGACCATGCCAAAACTGGAGGTCACTCAGTAAAGGAGGATGCCAGAAGCTCTACTGCAATGAGTGCAAATAAGATTTCTGGAGGCTCTTCACGACATCGAAAATCCATCAATGGATTTTCAGGTTCAACTCCATCTGGAGGGCAAAGGGAAACTGGATCTAGTAGGAATTCCTCCTTGCACAAAAATTTAAGTTCAGAGAAAATATCTCAACCTGGATTAATGGATAAGGCAGTTGATGGAACTTCTCTTGAGGGCAATATTCCGAAGCTGATTGTTAAGATTCCAAACCAAGGTAGAAGTCCTGCACAAAGTGTCAGTGCTGGTTCTTTTGATGATCCTACAATCAGGAATAGTCGAGCCTCATCTCCTGTTCTTCCTGAGAAGCATGATCAGTCTGATCACAGCCCAAAGGAAAAGAGCGACATTTATCGAGTGAATATTGGCTCAGATATTAATACTGAATCTTGGCAGAGTAATGATTTTAAAGACGTATTGACTGGTTCTGATGAGGGTGATGGATCACCTGCTGCAGTTACTGATGAAGAGCACTGTCGGACTGGCAATGATTGTAAGAAGGCATTGGAGGTATCAAAAGCTGCTTCATCATCATCTGGAAATGAACATAAAGCTGGCAATTTGCAGGATGCTTCTTACAGCTCAATAAATGCTTTGATTGAAGGTGTTAAGTACTCTGAAGCTGATGATGGTGGAATGAATCTTCTTGCTAGTGTGGCTGCAGGAGAGATATTGAAATCTGAATTGTTAACTCCGGCTGGATCTCCAGAAAGAAACGCAACTGCTGTCGAGCAGTCATGCACAGACAATGGTGTTAAGTCCTCTGAAGAAAATCTTGTTCGGGATGAATGCCACTCAAATAATGGTCTGGATGGTGAACATAAGAATCTTGGTTCTGTAACAGGTGATTTAGGGGCAAATGATGAAAGTGATTCTGATTTTCAAGCATCTGGAGGGAAAGCTGCAAGAGAGCAAAATAAGCGTGTTAATTCATGTAGTATGGATTTACAACAGGTTAATGAAACTACTTTGGAAAGCAAAGGAAAATTAAATGAAAAATCTGGACCTACTTCACTGGGTGGCCTTGCTGAAAATTCTGTACAAGAAGAAGCTGGAGATGGTGACAGAAGCAAGCAGCCCCAGGAGGTTGTTCAGGGAGTGATTGCTGGCGAAATTCATGGTAAGGTCAGTTGTGTTCCAGAAGTTGAGGCAGAAGCTGCTAAAAAATTGTCACATACAGCTGTGGAAGTGGATGTACAAAGTGATAACTGTGCTGCTGAAGGATCTAGTGGCAGTGGACAGATAGTTAAAAAGCCTATACTTGTGCAGCCTGATTTGGCAGGTGGAAAAGATGATAATGCACTCCATTCTTCTGGTTATAGTGCTGACAAGGTTCCTAAAGACTTAACTGAACGGGAATCTGAAAAAACTGATGATGTTGATGCTGAAAATCATGTCAGTCAGTCTAAAAATAAAAGAAATGAGTCTGAAAGTGATGCCTTGATGACGCCTGAGAATAGAGGTGTATGTTCTATTGTGACTGGTCTTGTTGCTGAACATGTAGAGGAGAATTTAGAAGCAAAAGAGGTTCGTGATCAACCTGCTAGAGAGGATCTTCCTGAAGATTCACCTAGCGTTCGTTCACAAGAAATAGATAAGCATCTTGATTCCAAAAGATTAAAGTTGACTTCCACAGAAGCTGAGGAGGCTGAGGAGGCTGAGGAGTGCACCTCTACCACTGCAGATGCTTCTTCCATGTCTGCTGCAGCTGTATCAGATGTGGATGCAAAGGTTGAATTTGATTTAAATGAAGGGCTCAATGCTGATGATGGAAGATGTGAGTTCAACAGCATTGCCACTTCTGGAGGTGCACCTGCTGGTCGATTGATCAGTCCTGTGCCATTTCCTGCTTCATCCATGTCTTGTGGTATTCTTGCTCCAGTCACTGTGGCGTCTGCTGCAAAGGGGCACTTTGTACCTCCTGAAGATTTAATGAGAAGTAAAGGGGAAATTGGTTGGAAGGGATCAGCTGCCACCAGTGCATTCAGGCCTGCCGAACCCAGGAAAGTTATGGAAATGCCTCTTGGTACATCAGCTACCGCTATTCCTGATGCTCCAGCTGGAAAGCAGAGTCGAGCACCATTGGATATTGACTTGAATGTGGCCGATGAAAGAATACTTGATGATATTTCTTGTGCTCGACACACAAATTCTACATCTCTTGCAACTGATTGTCATGATCCTGTATGCAGTAAGATATCTTCACCTGTTCGTAGCTCTGGAGGACTTGGTCTTGACTTGAACCAAGTGGACGATGCTTCTGACGTTGGCATTTGCTTGGGTAGTAATCATAAAATTGATGTGCCAAATATGCAGGGGAAGTCATCATTGGGTGGTCCACCAAATAGAGAAGTGAATGTCCACAGGGACTTTGATTTGAACAACGGACCTTCTGTTGATGAAGTCACCACTGAATCCTCTTTCTTCTCTCAGCACGCCAGGAGCACTGTGCCATCTCAGTTACCTGTTTCTGGACTTAGAGCGACTACTGCTGAGCCAAGCAACTTCTCTTGGCTTCCTTCCAGTGGCAACACCTATTCTGCGGTCACAATATCTTCAATTATGCCTGATAGAGGGGATCAGCCCTTTTCAATTGTTGCTCCAAATGGGCCGCAAAGGTTGTTGACTCCTGCTGGTGGTGGCAACCCATTTGGACCTGATATTTATAGGGCCCCAGTATTGTCATCTTCTCCTGCAGTGTCATATCCATCTGCTCCATTTGAATATCCTGTCTTCCCTTTTAACTCCAGCTTCCCTCTTCCATCAGCTTCTTTTTCTGCTGGATCAACTACTTATGTATATCCAACATCAGCCAATCGGCTTTGCTTCCCTGCAGTAAATTCACAGTTAATGGGGCCTGCTGGCACGGTTTCATCTCATTACCCCAGGCCTTATGTTGTTGGCCTTACAGAAGGTAGCAATAGTGGTAGTGCTGAGACCAGTAGAAAATGGACAAGGCAGGGTTTAGATCTTAATGCTGGACCTGGGTGTTCGGACATGGAGGGGAGAGATGAGAGTTCGCCTCTTCCATCTAGGCAACTTTCTGTTGCTAGTTCACAGGCCCTTGCTGAGGAGCAAGCAAGGATCCAGCTTGCTAGTAGTGTTCGCAAGAGGAAGGAGCCTGATGGTGGGTGGGATGGCTACAACCAATCCTCATGGCAATAGCAATCTATATAATCATACAATCTGATGACCACAAATGCTTGTAAGTGTTTAGTTTTGTATATTCAAATGTTTGTAACACTTGGTCACTTGTGGGAGAAGATCTGAAAATATATCCTGTGTCATGCTGATGTGATTCAGTGGAGGTTGTTACTTTTTTCGTTAAGAAATATATTTAAATGATAATGGAATAAAGGCTATTGCAATTTCTCTGTGGGCAGTCTTCTGTCCCATTTTCATTGAGAAATCCTGCTCCTTTGCAGCCTACTATGGCTCTCATCATATTTTTCCATTGTTCTTGCTAGTTTTCTTTTCACTTTCTTTTTTTATGTTTCTTTGGTGATTCTCAATTGAATGTTGTCATGCCGCTTAAGTAATTGTTTGTATGCTAAATGTGTTCTCTTCAGTGATTTTTGGATGGGCGATGGTCAATTTCCGGAGATCATTAAATTTTGCTTTTGGGAGAATTGGGTGGTAATGTTAGTATCCGGCACCCATTCCCTTAGTTTATCAAATATATTTCAAAGGAGTCTTTGGAAGGGGACTAGTTATTTGTCCCTTACATTTCTAGGTGGCCCCATCATTTTTTTCTTTGTAGATAGGGGACCGTACTTAGTTGTATTTATATCTAGTGGTCCAAAACTTTCTTATCTACGCACTTCCAGTAATGCAAGTTGGCTTGTAGAACTGCTTCAAGTAGAAATCCTTTTTTTGTTCAGATGATCACTGGATATTTTTTTTTTGTATTTAGTCGTGTAAATTTAGCGTTACTAATTATTTTGCTATCGCTGAATTTTTTTGTAGAGTCGTGCAAATTTAGCGCTAATAATTTTTTGTTCTATATATTAATCAAACCGAGAACACTAATTGTAATTCAGAAAACAAAAAGAAAGTATAGGAAGTCTAAGAGATAATGAGAAAATGCGAAACTGAATTTAGAGGATAATGTAAGATGTGATACGTTTGTCTTGTTTTTGCAACTGTATAATTCCGTGTCACGCGCTCTAGTCTGTATATCATTACTTAAAACGTTATGTGATGAACTGTTAAGAATGTTCGTTAGCATTTCGTTTCCGCTGTTAAGTCGGAAAGGGTTATAAGCGGAATGAGATTGACATGGTTCTAGTTTGTTTCAAAGATTGGATTAACCGTTGTTTCCAATAAAGTTTTCAATGAAATAATTAAAATGTAAAATAAATTTTAATAAAAACAAACAAGTTCATAATTATATATATATATATATATATATATATATATATATATATATAATTTCTTTTACTAGTTATTTGAATATAAAGAAATTTTACTTAAGAATATAAATTTAAAGTGTAACATGAATAATAAAATTAATAACAAGCTACGAGAAAATGAAGTGAAAGAGTAGAAATTATCAAAGAAATAATAATGATATAGTTTGCATATAGAACCATAAAAATCAGTATGAATATAAACACTTATTATTTTTGTTATTTCTTTTTTTACTTTTTAGAAATGTTTGTTACCACAAAATACATATAAACGAATTAGATAATAATAACAAGGTTTCTAAACTATATTTTGTCCAAGTTTTACTTACCATCAATTTTAGTAGACAATTGATTGGACGAGTAACTTTTCTCATTACATCCCAAACTTATCTCGTTGTAAACATTTTTAAAAATCCACTTCTCAATCTTTGAAAGGATTTATAAAAAAGGAATGCCTATACAGATCCATTGCAACCATTCATAACTGATTCAGATAATTGAGCATGTGAAGTTGGAGGCTCAGATTTTCTTAAAAGGTTGGGTCACAAACGTTATACCATTTTAGAAACAACTACAATAAAACCATAGCTTTCTCAAATAGCCGCCGATATTGGTCTAATGTGAATAATGGGGAATTTTTTTGGGAGACTGATATAGTTTTTAACATTATTTCTTCACATAATATTTTTCCAACATTATTTTTCAAACTAGCACCTTTTACTGTACAAGTGGAGAAAAAAAATTAAACTAACTAAAATTAAAAATAAATTGATTTAAAGATAATATAAAATATTAAAATTTTGTAAATGCTTATTGTTATTGATAAAATAAAAATTTGAAATAAAACTGAAAAAATAAAGTTATAAATGTTAAATAAAAATATAAATAGTGTAATTTATAGATTTAAAAATAGGTAAGAGTATTTTTTTAAGTAAAAACTTAATTAAAAATACAATTAGAGTTTGAAAGGATTTACTTTTAATTTACATGAGAGAAGGAGATAAATAAAAAAAATATGTAAGTGAAAAATCATTTATTTTTATTAAATTTGCATGAAAGAAAACTATTTATAGATGTTTTAAAAATTTTAATTAAATGTAATTTTTTAGAGAAAAAAAAATTAAACTATCTAAGTTAAATGTAATTTTATTTAAAGGTAAAAGAAAATATTAAAATTTTGTAGATGTTTATTAATATTTACGTTTAGAGTATACATGTCATGGCTTCCATTTGTCTACTTCTTTCTGTGAAAAACTTATTATAGCGGGTGTATGTTGACATCATCATTGAAGAGATTAAAAGATTTATTATTTTTTTCAACACAGAATTAATTGACTCACGTAAAGAAGTAGACGGACAAGTTTTAATTTACCATTATTAATAAACATCCACAAAATTTAAATATTTTATTTTATCTTTAAATAAAATTACATTTAACTTATATAATTTAATTTTTTTTCTCTAATAAATTCCATTTAATTAAAATTTTTAAAACATCTATAAATAGTTTTCTTTCATATAAATTTAATAAAAATAAATGATTTTTCACTTACATATTTTTCTTATTTATCTCCTCTCATATAAATTAAAAATAAATCCTTTCAAACTCTAATTGTATTTTTAATTAAGTTTTTACTGAAAAAAAAAATACTTTTACCTATTTTTAAATCTATAAATTACAGTACTTATATTTTTATTTCACATTTATAACTTATTTTTTCAGTTTCATTTCAAATTTTTATTTTATCAATAATAACAATAAACATTTACAAAATTTTAATATTTTATATTATCTTTAAAGTGTATTAGTTTGGAAAATAATGTTGAAAGAGTGCTATATGAAGAAATAACATCGTGTCACTCTAATAAAAATTCAAATAATAGAACCTACGTTGAAACGAGTATTTTTATATAAAGATTATCAATAGCAATCATCTGAAAAGCTAATTTAGGACGAGGCCCTTCAATCTCAGATATCAGCACCTCATATGTACACTGAAACTAGACCACGTTCAAAGAAAATAATATAAATAAATGGTAGCTACCCAACAAACTCACTTTGTGCTTTCTTTACAACCTATAGGAAGTGTTTCGTAGTTCCTCAATACATAAAAACCTATCCTGAACTCAAATTCAAAACAACCAAATGTAAGTACCTATACTTCTACAAGGAGGTAACAGACTTCTCCCCCTATCACGTCAAACCTTTGGATGAAGTACTAATGTACTCTTTCATTTAAGACGAACAATGTTCCTTCCACACAGTACGTTTCTGCATTTTCACCGAGATAGATTAAATCCAATAACCAAAAGTTATATCAACTAATATTATAACATTCAAAACAAACCAAACTATAGTACAATTTTATCATGTGAATATGTACATATTTTTTTCATACTAAAACTGCCACTACCCTTTGATAAACTAAGGCGGTTTAATGCGAGTTGCCACGTTATTCATTATTGTTTTCCTTAAGTATTGGTAACCTAACCTAACCAATTATTAAATATTTTATCAGTTGTTGATTCTCACAATAAATTTTTGGGTAAGTACAACCAACTAATAAAAATTTTTGACTATTAAAGTGGATAACTTTCCTAGAGGGACTGTCAGTGGGAGTTCAAAATACAAAATTGTTGAAATGGAAACAGTGAGGTGTCAAAGGAAAAGTGTTACGCACAACAGAAAAATATGGATGAAACTGTTAGAAATAATACAGAAAAAGTGTACTGACAGGAAACAGCCTCGTGGTTTTTTCTTCCTCTTCTCGTTTTGCTTTTGTGGAGGCTTGATCACCATTCTTATTGCAGCATCAAAAACTCCCTTCACATTCTGCAATGATATTGCGAATAAATTTGGTTTCAAGCACAATATTGTTAAAACATCAAACATCAAAGTAAGTATCTACAAAACTGATGAAAAATATCTGGCATACCAAATTTGAGGGACACCAATAATAGACCCTTTAACAACAAACATATCACATGAGCAAAACTAAATGATATTGCTCCATTTTACAATTTTTTACAACTGGGAAAGCATCTAATTGGAGTAATGGTGCACTGACACCTTTTGGATACTTTTACAAATTTTCACATTCTATACAAGGCCATCGCCATCCCAACAACTCATTTTTACATTTTGAGGTTCTTAAATTAATGGATCCCATAGTTAGATCTTATACAAGTTTACTTTTTATAATTTAAGTAAGTTTTTCTTCTTGCACCTCAGTTTTCTTTTAGCACGTTCCATGCATTTCAGAAAGTGCTACACATAAATTGAGTCCATTAAGTCACTCACTTCTCCAGCCCAACAATTCTAAACTTCATTATCTGGGTCCACAAGTAATCCACATCCTTCTTACGTTACATTTCATCAACATTTCTCCAAAAAGTCATAATTATTTGATATATAAACAAGATAATTAAAACATGCCCCAACTTCATGAATTAGATTTTATTTAAAGCTTACAAAAGTTGTTAAAAAGCTATATCTGTAACGCATGAGTGATTTACATTATTGCAAATCATCCACACATGACCCACCTACCATAATTTATTGTATTTTGTTTTAAATTGCATTCCTTGTGGAGTGTATAGTTTTCTACATATGATAATGTGTGGTATTTTTGCATATACAAACAATTGCAAGAATAAGATGGTTCTTAAATATACCTGCTGAGTTTTTGAGCTGCACTCGATATAATAGGTAGCTCCAATCTGTTTACGGAGTTCCTCACCCTAGTAATGAACAAAAAAGCCAACACTTCATAAAAATCATTGCGTGCTGAACTCTATACACATTTAGTGATGGAAGATTTGTACTTGCTCAGTAGTCACGGGCATCAAGCCTGGATGATCAGCCATATAGTGCTTGTCTTCCCGGAGATCTGCATGCCCATCATACACATAATGACAATGCATCTCAAACTACTACCACCATAAATTGAACATTGATATCCAAATTGTTTTCATTTTTCCTTTTACTTTTACAATCTAATTGCTGTGGCACAGCATATGCAAGAGAAATATTATCTGAAATAGAAGCTATGCCGCAGCAAAAGTTATGTTTCAGGATGTGATGAAGTCAAAAGTAGGAATATGTTCAACTAGCAGTTCATTATGTCTGCTGTATGGAACAAGAGACAGAAATTGTTTGATCAAAATACTAAATTATGCAGACTGTCAAATGAATCAAGAAAAGAAAAAAAGGAGAACAAGATTAATTGTTTACTAATCAATTGTGATTATGTCGCTCATTATTGCCATAATTTTTCAAATCTCGAATAAAGTTTTCTTCAATTCAACTGAGTAGTAGCAATATTAGAGTTGATGGAGAAGATTCTGCATTATGAAGTAATTATCATGAGGCTCCCGTATCAGGATCCAACTTCTTTATTATTACTTTTTAAATTTTGGTGGAAAAGATTAGGCTTCCTTTTGTGAGGGATGATCCAATATTGACCAATTAATAAAAGGCATTAGAACATTTAAGCTACACTATGAAAATAGCCTATAAAGCTTATAGCACCAAGTTCTTCTTTACTCCAATTAAAGTAGGTGCATCAATGATAAAAAAACATAGCATCGTTGCAGTGGAATGTCAAGCAATCTTCATTTGTAATATCTGAATACAATTTCCTTAGTGGATCACCAATAGGTGATGAGGGACATGTAAACTAAAATGTGTCATCACTATATAAACATTTAGGGACAAGTTAGGAGGTGCCATAAGCACTCACCAGATGAATGCCAACCTTCACAAATTTGTGATAAATGAGTTTGTTATGTTTAAAAATGTATACTTTAGGCACAACTTTGTGCATATTTTTTAATGAATTCTGTTGTTAAAAGAGATCAATAAATATGCTTTATGAAGAATTGATACACAAAAAGCATATAATTGGAAGACAAATTAGCATGAGACTAATACAAACATTAATACAAGTGAAGGATGACTTACCCAACTTGGTGCCAACTAATACCAATGGGATGCCAGGGGCAAAATGCTGGAGTTCAGGGATCCACTGGAGAGTGCATACAAATTAGAGAACAAAAGAGAAATCTGCAAGACATCAAAATACCAATTCAGAGATACAAGCACTGAAGCATACCTTCTTCAGCACATTCTCATAGCTTGCGCGACTAACTAAAGAAAAAGCCAAGACAAACACATCTGCCCCCCTGTAGCTCAAGGGCCTCAGCCTGTTGTAATCCTCTTGCCCTAAGGAAGGTATTGGAAACAAATACAATATAACAACCTTTGCCTTTCAACATACAAATCATCCCCTATTTCCCATTTGAGCCAATTAGACTCATACTTCTAGTGGTTTATTGAAATTGCACTCTAAACCACTACCTTTTTATGGTACCAGAAGTGTTTTAGAACAGCAGGTGTCAGTTTGATATACTCTAAATTAAAAAAAAAAAAGTATTGTGTGCAATCTCAAGAACGTATTCAATCTTTTCATTATTACATGAACCCTCCCCAGATAAAATAAAAACATTTTAACAAGTCTGAGTAAGTATACCAGCTGTATCCCAAAGGCCTAAATTGACAGTTATGCCTTCAACAACCACATTTGCACTGAAATTATCAAACACAGTGGGAATATAGTCCTGATGATCAACATAGGGAGAAAGCCAAATCAGATACACCCAATGGTGAAATTTTACAAGATAACACAAAAGGGTTACTTTTTCTATCTAATACACATACAAAAGAATTTTCTTTAGGCGAATTAAGATGATTTCAACTGAACTGAGCAGACTTCAGGATACGCACATACAGTTAACAATTACAACATAACAACATTAAATGGCAGCAATTCAGAAAATTGATATCTTAAAAGCATAAAAAATTTGGAAAAAAGCATGCACACCGTGGGGAATTTGTTGCTGGTGTAGCAAATGAGCATGCAGGTCTTCCCTACAGCTCCGTCCCCAACGGTCACACACTTGATGAATCTTGGGGCAGTAGCTGCCATTGGAACAAACACAAAGAACAACAAGAAGAAACTCTGAGAATAGCTTAAACAAGAGGAAACAGAAGGTGGGTGTATTGTTGGTTTGTAAAAGATTGAAGCTTTTGATTGACCCAGAGACAGATGGAGAGAGAGAGAGAGTGGCGGCACTTCACATGATTCTCACTCATTCCCTCTTTTTAGTACCTGCCAATTACTTTTCTTTTTTAATCTTAGTCGTTGTAATTTTAATTTTTTATCTTCGTTTTTACTTTAGTGCTTTATTTTTTTTTTAATGTCTGTACATTTTTTTGTCATGGTAGGTTGGAAGAGAAGCAAATGAGAGAGAGAAAAAAAATCATTTTTGAATTGAAGAGAAAGGAAAAGATGAAAAAAAGTTGAATTCTGAAAATGAAATTTTTTATTCTTCTTACTTTTTGATTAACTTTTTTTCCTTATTATCCCTTGTTTTTATTTTCCCTTTGGTTTTCTTGTTTTTATTTAATTGGATAATTTGCCAAAGTACACATTAAGATTGGTTTGAACAAACATTATTATGATTATATTAAACAATTTAAAATTAGTTTTATGAAATTAAAAAAAAAACACTTAACATATGCACAACAGCTATATTTTACTTTCTCTTGAATTCGTACTAAAACATTTCCAAATTGAAAGAATTATTTTTTTCCTAGATTTTAGAAACTGACTCTTTTAATGATCAGTTATAGCAAAATGGTACATCACATGACTTGTATGTATTTATTAACACACTAGTGTCTTTCATTACACTTGAGATTCTTTTCTATAAAATTTGAACAAATTAAGATATAAGTTTTGTTTTTATTAGTATAACTTTATAATCCGCGTATTAATATTACTTTTAAATAGCTTCTAAATTTAAAGGGATGTCGTAAGTGTTAATAAACCTTTACAAGTCACATGATCAATTTAGATTTGTTCACAGGCAAAATGATAGATGTGGGAAAAAATGAGAGAAGAAAAGTAAAAAGTAGTTATTATGAAAATGTCCTTAAAGTTTGCAAAGAACTTTCTTACGTAAAAATTTATTGCTGATTATTTCAAAGTTAACAAATTTTAAGAGAATATTTGTACACTGTTATTATTTTTTTCTTCTAATGGATTAGGTTGAGTAGCTTTAAACACATAGGTTGTTGTTGAAGATGATATTTTTTTTATGGAGACAATTGTTTATGGAAATAATAATATTCCATTCAAAATAAATTTTCAGTTCAATTATTGTATACAGAATTTTTTTTCCTCAAAAATGAACTCAATTATATCGATTGAATTTTTTTTTGAATAATATTTTTTCTTATTGTATATGCAAGTAGAGAAAAAAATTATCGATTATTTCAATATTATACTTAAAAACTTTATTCAACTTATTTAATTAAATTGTTATACAAAGAATTTTATGTAATCACTGTCAGTGTAAAAGAATAAGATTCCAAAACAATGTAAATTTTTTATTTTATTTTTTATTGAGAGTCACTTTAAAAATAGTATTTATAAAATTAAAATTAATAGTAAAAATAGTTATACTATTATTTTATTTCCTTTTAGGTTTAGTATTGGGTGTGAAGTTGGTGCATTTAGTATTCATACGCGTCATGGGCCCATAAAAAGAGAGTTTGGTGGTCCAACTCTCTGCAAGTTCTTAACAGCATTTGGTTTGGAGTTAATCTTAGTCCTTGGATTTATTATCATTATTATTGTTTAATTTTGATATGATATTAATATAAGAACTTATGTATCATTTCAATAGAAAATTTTTTAACAAATTATTTATATAAAAGTTGTCCATCTTATCATTTGTATTAATTTATAATTAGATGACTATGTTTTTTTTTTTCTGTTGTTGTGGGTGATACGTATCAAAATAATTAATAAAAGAGGTACTTACATTGATAATCACTTCTTTAAGAATATTAACATACTACTATCAATTAAAATATTTTTAATATTCACACATACAAAAAAATTAATAGGATTAATAAAAAAATCCTTTAACTTAAGTTTACTATACTATTATAAGATGCAAACCTTAAATATATTAATTAGTGTAATTTAATATTTAAGTGTTAATTATAACTATAATAAGACAAATACATAATTATGTATAGTATATTTAATGACCAACATGCCTACAATAAATGATATTTATTTATGATTAAAGAATAAATTTTTAGTAAGAGTATAAATCATAGTTAAAGTAAAAAAAATACATATAAAATAAACAAGTCCATATAAAACGTTTACATAAAGGAACAAATAAATGTTGCAAAAATAAAAAGTCTTTAACAAGTGATAGATGTTGCTATATGATGTTCTTTGATACTAGTCTTAATAACAAATAATAATATATGATGTTCTTTGATACTAGTCTCAATAACAAATAATAATATGGTTCATGACTTTAGAAGTTAAACCTTATTTAGAAGTTGAACCTTATGACATGAGAAACATGAGTCTTTTAGGTCAAGAAAAATGGAAGTTGCAAAAGTTTCAATAAGATAATCTTCCATTAAGAAATGTTAGGAGAATATAAGACAAATATGAAGATGATACATTTCAGTCAAAACTAAAAGATGTAACACTAGACATTAAGAACCTAAGAGTATCCTTAGATGATTAATACTTTATGTCAAAATCATCCTTAAGATGTGTTTTTTGACAACTTTTGTAACTCTCAAATATCTTATATTTTGTAATGCATATTACATTGAACATATGTATATCGCATCTAAGAGTTTAATGCATTATATATCTTCTTAATTTTTAACTAGTTCACATCTTTCATATTTTTCTAAAAGCTCACGTGAATTGCATCTTGTTCTATCTTCATTTTGAGATTCATTATAATGCACAAAACACTTTTAACATATTTTTTTCTCATAATTAAGGACTACTTCCAGACCTTTGTAATGTCTTATTTAAAGACTTTATTTAAATAGGTAAATATCTTATATTTTTATTCAATATTCAAAGTTTTTGTCTAAGTTTTATCCTTAAATTTTTATTTAATAGATTTTTTTTCACGCTTAAACAAATTGGTAAAAATACAATGTGTTATGATTGTTTATATATGACATAAAAGATTCAAATTTGCATCTTCTCATAAAAAATTGACTATACCTTAATATATTCTATCGGCTTTATCTATTGGAAATTGTGAATTATTATTTTGATGAAGTCTCTTATTCTAATCATGTTTTTTTATATATGTAAAATCTTAATTCAAGATTTTGTTTAAGGGAATGTAGTCCTTATTTATTGGCTGTAATATTTTAACTTGAATAAAAAAAAAGAAACATAAATAAAATTTTAAATTAATTTTAAAAAGTAATATAAAATAATAAAAGATAGCATATAATTATATAATACTATTTAAGAAAGACTTTTTTTTTTTTTGCATAAAATACCTAAAATTTATTCTAATTAATAGTATTGATAATTACTGGTCCTGACCATTAAAATAATAGTAGAAATGATAACACTATTAATAATAATAACAAATTCAAACACCTAACAAACCAACAATAATTGTACGTAAGATGAAATAAAATATACAATAACTGCATAGGAAATAAAGTAGGATATTATTCCATTGAACTATAGAAAGTTGAGTTTTTATATTTTTCTCTTCACTTAATTTGTGGCGTATCATATTTTTTTTCCTAAATTTAAGCATAAAATAATTATATAAATGCATTGCAATTAATTATAAAATATAAATAGGGTCTCTTTGGAATCTTTAGGAACGAGAAATGGCAAAAGATACCTCTTGCATAGCTGCCAAGGAAACATCCTCCTCTTGTTACCTTCCATTGTCGTTAACTGCGTCTATTCATGACCACCCAAAAAAGATAGGAAAAAAGTGTTGTAGACAACATTGGCAACTCATAATTATTAATTATTTTCTCATTTCCAATGTTGGCCTTTAAGGATGATGAAAGATCAGTCGTTTTCATCTTTCACTAATTTTTCGTCTCCTTAATTTTAGTGTAATACAGAACTGATCTTAATTTTTCAAAATTAATCTTGACTTTTGAATAACATTTGAAAGTATATTTAGGTCTGCAGAAAACGAAAACTCCCCTAATTGTAAGTATTCTTTAGATTTTGATCACGTTTTAAAAATTATATAATTTTTCTTTCCATTCTATTTGCAACATCAAATAGCTTAAGTTTGAAAGAAGAATTATTAATAATACATTATTTCAAGAAACGAATAATTGTGCCTGATATCTTTTCCTTCTAAATTTTAATTTGGATAGTGATTTTCTCAATTCTTATAAAGTGTTCTGAAAGAATGGTACTGTAAAAAGGATGGCCAATTTACAAGTTTTTTAAATTTTATTAATTATTATCTCTATAAAACAGATTTTTTTTTAAATTTTAAAATGACTAATGTTTTCAATTTTTATAAGAAGATTAATTATTTTATTCTTAGTTCATTTCAAAGTAATTACTTTTTTATGCCAATAACAGTAATGTATTGATTAAGAAAATGAAATTATTTTAGTTAAAATTTTAAAAATTACATGTTTATCACTGTTATTATCCGTTCTAAAAGAACTTTAATAAACTTGAGTAGATTTTATTGAATTAGAAAATGCTCTATATCTGACAAAATAATTACCGGCATTTGTTGAGGAAAATTCTCAGTAAACATTTTACACTAGATTTATTTATAACACAAATTCAATGTCGATTTGATGTAAAAGAAAAAAAAAAAAAAA
>Ga0209700_103219_pt1 | contig 31657 bp, 23 predicted proteins | sample SiratroredBW_FD_187528 | JGI IMG/M metagenome (GOLD analysis project Ga0209700, IMG submission 187528) | Root nodule microbial communities of legume samples collected from California, USA - Siratro red BW (SPAdes) (version 2) | ecosystem: Host-associated > Plants > Roots > Nodule | place: USA...
AGTAATGCTACATTAAAACATTCGATGTCCTTAATTCCTAGGCCACCACTGTCCCTACTTTTACAAACTATTTTCCAGCTAACCCATGTTATTTTTCTCCTATCATAACCCCACCCCCATAAAGAATCAAGCTGGATTTTGATGAACTCCTTGCACACAGTTTTAGGAATTTTAAATAGTGACAACATATACAATGGTAGAGAAGAAATGACAGCCTTGATCAATGTAGCATTTTGGAATAATCTTGAATGGATATATAAAATCTTTTTACTAGTATTTTGGAATAATCTTGTAGCTTCATTTCAGAGCTTTCAATACTCAAATTATCTTTACTAGTCGAGACTGATAAAATTATTAAAACGAAACATTTACATACATCAAGTTATCCTATTTATATATTTATATTAAACCTCTACACAAATGAACCTAAATTAATATGAATATTATAATTAACCTTATATTATAAGGTCATATAATATGTTCATATTTTTTAAGTTAATTTAAGATTAATATTATTACTAATTATATCATCCTGTCAATTTTTGAGACATCTTCAACATTGGTTTTTAAAAGTATTTTAATTAATATATTGTAAATCATGATATATAATCTCACTCATACATGGTGTAAACACACTTAAAATATAAAAAAGTTAAAAATAAGCATTTATTATTCTTTTCAAAAACAAAAATAAAATATCTATCTATCCTACACGTTGTCAATCGAAGGCCACATTAATATAGCTCACACACTTTCTCTTTTCCCCCGCTATAAATATGAACACCTTCCAAGACGATCATACACAAACTTTTGGTGCTCCTTCGTTTTCTTACCCTAAGCTATTGTAAACATGGCATCAAAACCTGGCATACTCACCAGTTGGCCATGGGAGCCTCTTGGGAGTTTCAAGGTTTCATACTTATTTTTAATTATTTTCCCATATTTCTTTCTTAATTACCTAAACATCAACTCTTATTTCATCCTTTACTCATCCCATTTATCCTTGCATATACGTGGTTTTCAGGCTTCCAACAAAACTTTCACAATTTTGTAGACTGAATTTTGAAACTTTGATATATATATATATATATATATATATATATTTCATTACTGTAACAATCGTACATTAACTGTACCCTATTGACTAATTAGTGTGGTGATGACAGTGGGTGATTCTGACACCATGGATTGTGCACAGCACTTACTCTTTCCTAGTGAATGATCCAAAGGACAGAGACCTTGGTTACTTCCTCATATTCCCCTATATGTTGGTGAGGATGCTGCATGACCAAATTTGGATCACACTTTCTCGCCATAGAACTGCCAAAGGAACAAACAGAATCGTTGACAAGGGCATTGAGTTTGAACAAGTTGATCGAGAAAGCAATTGGTTAGTTCCTTAACATCTCAGAATCTCATTCAAAACACTTCTGCATAAACACTTATACCAGTGAAAGGAAAAAAAACAAAATAAATCACAAAATGGTTCATGTCCCCACATTGAAAAAAGTCTACAAAGTTAATCAAGTTCATAGTTTAAATCCTTGTTGAAGGCTTAAGATCACCTATGTACTTTTTTATTCATAAAAATTAAAGACTGATATACTATTGTTCATTTCTCATAATATTTATCTTATGATATAAATATGAAATTTTTGCAGGGATGACCAGATCTTGTTCAATGGGATCTTGTTTTATATAGGTTATCATTTAGTTCCAGAAGGTTCTCATTTGCCCTTGTGGAGAACAGATGGTGTGGTTATCAGTGCCCTTTTACATGCAGGACCAGTGGAGTTTCTGTATTATTGGTTACACAGAGCACTGCATCATCATTTTCTCTACTCCAGATACCATTCTCACCACCACTCTTCCATTGTCACAGAACCCATTACTTGTAGGTTTTCCATTTTCTTTTTCTCATATTTCCCTTTCTTCATACTTACTATAAACAGAAAACTTAACTTCAAAAGTAAAGCACTTACAGTATAAAGTACAAAAAAGATATCATCTGTTTTTTTAATAATTTAAATGGGTGATTAATGTAGGTAAAAACACGAAATAGGATGGATAAGTGAATAAATTAACGAAAAAAAATAAAAATAAAATTATATTAACTTGATATATAAAAATAATTTTTTTTACTCAAGTACTATGAAGTTAACACGACTTCAATTTTAACTTTTTTTACTAAAATTTTGTTAATGGGAGAAGTCGTATTTTTGTGACATTCTTTTTTTATTTTCGTAAAAAATAAAATATTGTATTCTTTTTATAGAAAATAAAAAAACTACACCTCTTACGTGATTTACAAATTAATGTAATGTATTTAATTACTGTTTTTCTGGTAAACAAAATGAATATTTTGACTTAAGTACAAAAGCTCAATCCACCTTAGCATAAGACAAATGGCAAAAAAAATGAAAATTTCTTTTATTTACATCAAGCTGATCAAAAAATTATTTTATTTTATTTCTCATTAAATAAAAAGATATTCCATGCACTGTTAACGGGTGTGTTATTGCCCTTTTTCCAACCCATTACTGTCACATAAATAGTTTTGATTTTATGACTCATGGACCACATCAATTATTTAAAAGAAAATCAAGTTCTATACAACAATGCATGTGACTTTAATTACTGAGAGGCATAGTTCACACCTCAAAACAACTAAATTAATTAAAACTAAAACAACTTTTTTTTTTTCTACACACATGCACTTAATTAATTGAGTTGTTCATCAATTTGGCAGCTGTGATCCATCCATTTGCAGAGCACATAGCATATTTTGTGTTATTTGCCATTCCACTGTACACAACTTTGGTCACAAGAACAGCTTCTATAGCATCCTATGCTGGTTATCTTGCATACATTGACTTCATGAACAATTTGGGTCACTGCAATTTTGAGTGCATTCCAAAGGCCATTTTCTCAACCTTTCCCTTCCTCAAGTATCTCATGTACACCCCATCGTAAGTTTCTACTCTTATTAACACTTTTCAACTTCTACTTGTTATAATCATGCCATTTCCATCTTTAGATTCTAATATGATTTTTTTAAGTGTGTTTATGTCAATAAAATGTTTTTAAGTATTGTGATTATAAAGTAGTTGAGCATTTTTCAAACCTGAGACACTAAACTGATAGAAGATTAAAATAACAACTAAAAGTATACAGTAGAAGGAGTGAAGATTTTGATATGTAAAAAAAGATTATTTATTTTTTAAAGAATTATTAATGAAACATTTTTAACTGTTGATTTGTATATGATAAAGAAAAAGTCTAAAATTTCCATGAAAGAAAAATGTGTTTTTTATTTAATTTACAAACTTAGTAGTGAAAAAAGTGAAATTATTTAAAAAATAGTGAATATTTGTCATGAAACAATTGTAAGGTAAAATTTCGTTATCAATCTAATGAAGACAGGAAAGGTTATTGCCTCATATCTACTATTCAAGAAAGCTTAAATGTATTTATTATTTAATTTAGAAACTTAGGTGTGGTTGGAAAAGTGTCAAATTATTTATAAATAATACATATGTCATGAAACAATATTTTAAGGTAAGATTTGGTTATCCATGCAATGAAGATAATATAGGTTAGGTCACTATATATATCCTATTTCTATATATTGTTGGCAGTTCATACGATAGATATATAATCTTATCTCACTTGTTCATTTCTTTCCAAAAATTATACTAAAGACAGAGAATATTAAATTTTTCTTTTTTCTCTTGCAATTAATGATTAACATCTTTATTTCCCAACCAACACTACAAAATCCTTATAGTGTGATGTCTCCATTTATCATTTAAAGTTTTATGTAGTGATGGTTCAATTATCATTATCATGATTACTATTTATGTAATTATATGATTATTATAATAATCATTTACAACAATCATTTTCACTCATATCACTATTACTATTAATTATTTCCACAAACAATATTTACATACAATCATTAAGTTATTCTCTTTATTATCGTTATTACAATTAATAATATCATTATAATATTATTATAATTATTTTTTATCTTCGTTAATAATTCAGCAACTTTTAATATATCCACTACCAACATTATCATTGTTCACTATTTATCACTTTTCATTGACATCATTTGAAACTACAAAAAATTAACAAATTGAATAAAATAATTATTTAAAAATAGATATGATAGGATATTGTTACTTTCCTTATATATGTAATCGAACCTTGAACTTACAAATCGGAAATTAGATAGAATCTCTTTTAAAAATGTTATTTTTTCTAAAATTAAGCCTCTATTTTATTAAAATTTGGGTTTTAAGTTTTTTTTTTCACTACATATAATACAAAATTAGAAAGGAAAATTAATATATATATATATATATATATATATATATATATATAATTATAGAAAATTAAATAAAATCAACTTTTTGTTCAAAGTCACTGTTGATTGATGTAATAGTACACTCTCTCCATCTCCATAACAGAATTTTTTCATGTTTCTTAGAAAGTCAAAGTATCATAATTTTTCCGTTGTTCATAATAAAGTACTAATTAAAGCTTTAAGTGTCATATACTGACTCAAATTATATATAACTATCTAACATTCCACAACATGTGCCTTCAGTACATTGGTGACACAAGAATGAATAACTACTTGATATGTCACTTAATCATTGTACTAAGCATATGAAAAATCAATTCTAACTAGGTTGAAATTAGAAGAAGCACTTTATTGCTATCCTTTTACTATTTACAAACATTGACATCCAACTACCCATTATAACGTGGAACAAACTCAAACGTTTGCTTCACCTACGTGCAAATAAAAAAAATTACTTAAATATCATAAAATTTAATCACTTTTGATATGTTCCAAGTGTATCGATTGGAGTTTGGTTTCAATGTTTGAAAGTGGTTTCATAGGTTTAGCTATGTGTTATGTACAAGGATTGCATTAAATTAGTTCTAATAGTTTGAACACAATTTTTATTGTTTTTTCATATTTTAGTTTTCTATTATGATTGAATTACATCAATTTCAGTTATTTAATTCATTAATGTGTCACCCATATATGTTGAAGCCACCTTTGGTTGATGTGTCACCCATATATTGAAGCCACCATTAATTGATCAAGATGATTGAAACAACCAACTATGCCTGGTCATAGTAGAAATTTATGTAAATTCAAACCAATATTAATTGTTCCTATATATATTGAGTTTCTATAGTTGCTGATCTTTCCTTTATAAAATGGTGATAATATAATTCCATATTTTTTTTAATATAGAGACTGTGAGATAAATAGGTGAAATGAAGTACAGGTGGCTTTGTGATACATTAAAACAACATTTTTTTTTATTTTATTAATTATAAATCATTAATTTTGAATATGAATACAAGGCATAAATAATTAAAATTAAATAAATTATAAATTATCATTCACTATTTAAAATGTCATTATTATTTTTATCTTTAATATTATTATTGCCGCTATTGGTATTATTAAAATTATCATAAAATATTTGCACTGTGATGCAATGATGTTTACTTTTTTTTTTAAATTATAAATATTATTATTTGTATAATTGGACAATACATGTTTAGTTAATAGAGTAGATTCCACCAAAAAAAGTTAAGAACCTCTAATGTATTCACTATGAGGGATGATCTTAGGATAATAATTTTCTAGATCTCACTTTCATTATTAAGTCATAAGTTAGTGTACTGAACTAAAAACCAATATTATAAAAGTAATACATTTAATCTTTGAAACTATATATATTTATTTTAATTTTCACTGATTTGTATGATTTTTAAAATTGTCCCCAATTGACATTTGATACAGTTTAATAAAGTTTAATAGACATGTATATACTTAGTGTAATTTTTTAAAATTGATCACAAATGAACTCATTAAATTTTGTTTGTGACAGGTTTCATTCATTGCATCATACTCAGTTCAGGACCAATTACTCACTCTTCATGCCCATTTATGATTACATTTATGGCACCATGGACAAGACCACAGACACCACATATGAGACATCATTGAAGAGACAAGAAATTTCACCTGATGTGGTTCATCTAACACACCTCACAACCCCAGAATCCATTTATCATCTAAGGTTGGGATTTGCTTCCTTAGCCTCCAAGCCTCAATCTTCAACATGGTACCTTTATTTGATGTGGCCTTTCACTCTTTGGTCTGTTCTTGTCACTTGGTTTTATGGCCAAACCTTTGTCATGGAGAGGAATGCTTTCAAAATGCTCAATTTGCAATCATGGGTTATACCTAGATTCCATGTACAAGTAAGTTTGGGGTTGCATTATATAATTGTTCATCCAAGGAGGAAAAATGTTTCATGTGAATAATATTTGGTTTTCTGTTACACTTTTCACAGTACCTTTTCAAATGGCAAAGTGAAACTCTAAACAAACTTATAGAAGATGCAATACTTCAAGCAGAGTCAAGCAAAGCAAAGGTTTTAAGTCTAGGTCTTTCAAACCAGGCAAGTAACTTTATTGTCTTTTTAATATTTGCATTGTATTATTTGATTTGCATCAATGTCAACTACAATATATAATTGTGTGGATAGTTTTCATTAATTAGATTAAAGTTTTCTATCATATAGGTAAAACTTGGAAAACTAATCCACATTTACTTATTATATTGTTCATGTAAAAAAAAAAAAAAAACACAAATGTGTGTTAGATGAGAATTCTCATAGTCAATTATATTAATAGTTAAATAATAGGTTAATTCCACTATTTTAGTTTGAATTCTATTAATTAATTGGTTAGGTTGAACTTGTTGGTTTCACTAAACATTCATGTATATAAAGCTTGAATGTTCATTTAAGAATGATAAGCTCCATTATCAATAAACAATTCTTAATTTAATTCATTAACTCTTCTACTTCCATGGTTGCTTCTACATTACACCCACACCAAGAGTTTTTATGTGTATAGTGAAATTAGAGTCAAGTTTTATTTTTTTTATTCAAAACTCTTCTTGATGGGCCAAACTATAGAAAGTGGACTGACCCAGTGTCCATAACATTGCAAAATGATGAACAGACTGCTTTTCCTGCACGTCTATAGGAGGAGTAAAAATACCACTTTGCCCTTTTCAATTTTTTCATCTTCTCAGCTACTTCTCTCTTCACCTTTTTTATTAATCTAAAATACAATTTTTTTATTCTAGTAATATAAAATATAGACAGATTACAGAATCCAGAATATACAAAATTATATTCTAGACTATAAAATTTAAAATATAATCTTTTTTTATAATTTGAATTGTGTAATTTAAAATATATTTTTTTATATTTTAAATTATATAGTCTAAAATACAAATTTTAAAAAAACATCCTAATATTCTTTAAATTATGAGTGTAAGAAAAAAAAAGCATGAAGTTGCAGGAAGAAGCACTCTAAAGAATAAAATTTAGTTAATGACACAGTCCAAAAATCGGCATTTGGAGATGCTACATTTCTCCCTCTTGGAGAAATTGTGTGTAACAAAATGAACTTATTCTATGCATTTAAATTGAAACCAATTATTTAGCATTCATCTATATCAACTATGTATGTTCATTTAAAAGTAACGTGTGTCAAATTTTTCTATGTTCATAATACATGCTTAAATCAATGATTGATCATATATGTTGAATGGTTGCAGGGAGATTCACTGAATAAATATGGTGAACTTTACATCAAAAGGTTTCCTGAGCTTAAGATAAAGATTGTGGATGGCAGTAGCTTAGTTGTGGCCATTGCTCTTAACAGTATTCCTAAAGAAGCAACTCAAGTTCTTCTTTGTGGCAAACCTAATAAGGTTTCATATGCCATTGCTACTGCTTTATGTGAAAGGGGTACAAAGGTATGTTTCGTTTTTTTTAAGGACCTTTCAACAATACTTATAATTAACCATGTTTTTCTTCACTTAAATAATGCAGAATTGACATAAATCTTTACCACAATTCCACGAATTAATATATTCAAATATAATTTTTCTATGCATTTAGTCTCCTTATTGCATAAAGTGGAACCATATTTTTCAGGTTACAACTATGTCTAGAGATGAATATGATGATCTTCAATTAAGACTCCCCAATGAGTCCAAAAAGAACTTGGTTTTCCCAGGATCGTACACTGCAAAGGTAAATCCCTCTAACCATATTTATTAATAAACCCTTGATAATTTCAATTCAAGTAATTTGAATCCAGAGAGAAAAAAAAAAAAAGGGATATTATTGCAATCATGGGGTTTCATTTGAATTTGCAGATTTGGCTAGTAGGAGACCAATTTAACGAAGCAGAACAAAAGAAAGCACCAAAAGAATCATAGTTCATTCCTATTTCTCAATTCCCTCCAAAGAAATTTCGTAAAGACTGCTACTACCACAGCACACCAGCCATGATAGCTCCACCTTCTTTAGTGAATGTGGATTCTTGTGAGGTAATTAATAAGATTTTCTTTTGGTGTGTGAGAGAGAAAGAAATATTTGAAATAAGAGCTATTATAATAAGTCATTGGGTTATAATTAAAAAATTAATGCATGAGATTAAACTTAACTTATTAGTGCCACTACTATACGTAGTCATCATCATTATCACTAATGTTACTTATTATAACTAATATTATTATTAGTAGGATTGTTAATTAACTATTATTATTAAAATTTATAGTCAAAATTAATAATTATTGTTGTTGTTACTAACCATCGTTATTATAAGTATGGTTGATAACAATGACATTTATGGGGCAATTGATACTAACAATGATAACTATGAAATCAAGATCAATTATGAAAGTAACCATTATGGTGATGGCAATCATTATTATTATTACTAGGGCAATAAGCTTTATTAAGCTTTTAAATAGTTTGTGATTGGGATTATTATTTGTAAACTAATTGGGACATTCCTCAAGTGTCCATTGAATTTAATTATTTATTTTTGGTTAGTAAAAAAAAATCTAGGACAATAAAAAATTGTTGTTGTAGGTTAATTGTTTGAAGTTATACTCATATATAAGGCATAATAATCATCTTCATATCTTATTATAAAATTTTCTCATTGGAATATTTTTCTATCATTCATGCTTTTTATGCAATTTGGTGCCAAAAATGAATGCCATTGACGAATTTGAATGTACAGAACTGGCTGCCAAGGAGAGTGATGAGTGCATGGCGTGTGGCAGGAATAGTGCATGCCCTAGAAGGTTGGAACGTTCACGAATGTGGAAATTTCACGTTTAGCGTTGAGAAAATATGGCAAGCAAGTCTTCAACATGGCTTTAGGCCTTTCAAGATTAACCACCTTTCTTCAACTCTTAATTAACTTTTATAGCATGGTAAGATTCTCAATGAATCAGCTTGTGTGTGTATACTTGTATCAACCAATTAATCAACTAGATTATGGTGTTTCCAAGATGCAAAATATATGAACACTATCAAACTATGTGTATTGGTGCACTTTGTGCTTTATAATAGAAAGTATGTTTAAATAATACATAAATGACCCTTTTGGAAGGTAAGTTTCTTAGTTTCTCAGGTTAGTGGAGGCTGAGATTTGCTAATATTTCCCTTAATTTTATCCGTGTACTGATCAATTAAGTTTATTTTTTTTATCAGGAAAAAAAATTAGAATTAATAAAAAAACATAAAAACTTCAATCCATATACAAAAATTATAAAATAGTAAGAGGTCACGTAATTCCTTTGCTCTGTTAAAGAATTGAAGCAATATTTGTGCAATGGTCTTGCAGAGAAATTGATATAGGAAACTACACCAGTATCAGATTGTCTAAAGTATCCATTATCATTTATACAAATTGGCTAATCAGAAGTAGTTTAAATTTCATTCTGACAGATCATCATGAAAATTTGTTTTAATTTGCTCTGTTTTATATCTAAGAATTGTCCCCAACCTGGTTCGTTAAGGCTTACATGCTACAAATGTCGTACCATCTGGGAAAATTTGTAGGTTCTATTGCCTTTTGTTTCAGGAATATCAGTAAACATAAATTTGATTAAGCATCTCGTATCTTTTGGCTCTTATTACACAGTACTTATTTCTTATCTGAACTAATCCTGATTTATTTTTATATACTTACTATACATATTCTTACACAAATACACCAGAATAAGAGAAAACAATTCAAATAAAGATATAGTTTATAATATCATATATTACCATTCACAATATTTGTTTTCATAAAAAATTATTTCATGATAGTTAGAGATAAAAACCTTTTATACTTAGATTCCAACGTTGAAGATATATATAAATTTTTATATTCAAAACAACGTTCGAATAATATATCTTAAAAAATTGTTATGGTTTGTATTCCCGTTCGAAAAGAAATATTAGGTTGGTATGTAAGAAAATTTGATAAATTACGGAACCCGATTTCAAATACTTGGAATCATTTCTTTAATTTGATTTTAAAAGTTTTTTTTTTAATGAATGGTCTTCTCAAATTCGGGATGTGTTCTAGATTTCGGCCTTAACATTTAACATTTAATGGACTTGATCAGAAATGTTTTCAAATCTCAACTTTTTATTAAGATCTCAGTTTTCGGTCTTCAACCTTCTATTGAGATCTTGGTTTTCGGTATTTAACTTCTCAAATACGGTTCGTGTACTCAATCTCGATCTCAACATTTAGTGGACTTGATCAGAAATATCTTCGAGTCTCAACCTTCTACTGATATCTTAGCTCTCGGTCTTCAACCATTTATTGAGTTCTCGGTTCTCGGCCTTTAACCTTCTATTCGAATCTCAGTTTTCAGCCTTCAATCTTCTATTGGGATCTTGGTTCTCGGCCTTCAACCTTCTATTGAGATCTCAGTTCTCGACCTTTAATCTTATATTGGGATCTCGATTCTCGGTCTTCTCTTGAAAGAGAAGAAATACCTGTAAAAAGTTCTTCGACACTTAAGTTAGTACTCAATTTTTATATTTGGAGAAACGTGTAAAAAAACGTAGCTTTTATCATATAAATTTTGATATTTATACACAATTACATATATAAAGTTTATAATAGGCCCTGGATTGACTTTCAGTACAGTTTGTTAGTACAATTTGTTTATGTAAGACAAAACTTAAATAATTTTAAACACACGTATAAGAACATCTTTGGATTGTCTAATGTTGTAACACTAGTTATACCATTGGATGATTGTATAATCCTTCAATAATTAACATAAAATATAACACTAATTATACCATTGGATGATTGTATAATCTTTCAATAATTAACACAAAACAAAACACGCATTAACATCTTCAAATAATAAAAACATGTATACAAAAATAATGTCTACCTATTTTGCTATCATTAAAAGTCTCTTAAAGAGTTTACTGGAATTACACCATCTAGATGTACTATAAAAAAGTTAAACCATCTAAAATCTTACCAATCCTAATGAATCGTATAAAATAAATACAAATAATATTTATATTTATTTAAGGTTGGAGAATATTTAATCTCATGTCTTAATATGGTTTAATAAAACAAAAAGAAAATCAAAATAATTCAGAAAAGTTAAAAATAACTCGCCGACAATTTAATTTTACTAAAAGAAAAGTAACTTCTTGAATTTGAAGAAAACTATTCTGTATTGTTGCAATTGATAAGGTGATAAAATCAAACAACTCACTCGTTAATTTATTGAAACTTATCAAATTATCATAAAAGAGATCAAGTTGCATATGAAATTTTTCTGTTTTTTTTTTTCTCATTTCCAATTGTCTTTCGTGTATATCAATTAAGTAAATATAATACATTTTGAATCTTTTCCATATCATAAAACGTATTTAAATACAACTACAAAAATAGTCTTATATTTAAAACAATATTTATACAAATTACAAATAAGAGGGTCAAACATTTAAGAGGTAGACATATGTCATTGATAAAAGCAATTTGAAATCAATTAACACGAAACACTAATAAGAAATTGAGGATAAAATTAAAGAAAATTATCTTTATCTATCTTAACCACTATTTTGTATTTTGAAGAACAAAATTTCTATAAATAGAAAAGGATTGCACCATTATAAATTAATTGTACAATATGATAATTATATTATTAAATACTTATAATATTCCATCAAATGTGTTTAAATAATCAGAATAGTCTAAAATTCTAGTTACAATGTTTCGTGAATTTAATGATAACTAATTATGTTCTGGATGAAAGTGAAAAAAAATAATAAATATAATAATTATATTCATTTCATATATATATATATATATATATATATATATATATATATATATATATATTATAATAATAATAATAATAATAATAATCTAAATATACCTCTTTATATCTATATATGCATACATACATATATAATGATGATAAAATAATTGAATTTAAAAAATTAATTAAAAACACACAAGGATAAGTCTGCACGTGTTGCATGACCTGACCTTATCCGTGTTATGCTTATCAATTACAAAAGGGAAGCCAAAATCAAGTTACAATTAGATATCAAGTTACAAAATCAAATTAAAATCTCAACAAATGTAATCAAGTTACAAAATCAAATTGAAGTCTTACCAAATGTAATCATGATGATATTGGCTTATTTAAAAAAAGTAGTGATAAAATTTTGAGTGACACCATATCAAATTTTTTCTTTCTAGAATATCTAGTACAGAGGATGAAATATTTATTATTTTTTTATAGGTGTTTGTTTTATACTATAATTACTTGATAAAATATCTATAATTTCATCTTATATTATTATTTTATTTTATTTTATAATTATAATTATTTGATTGAATGTTCTTAAACCCATCTTATTTAATTGTGTTGTTATTTATGGTGATTGTATCTAATTTCATTTTATTTAATCATTTTATGTTGTTTATGGTGATTCTATCTAAATTTATCTTATTTAATCATTTTATGTTATTTATTTATAGTAATCGGCGTTTCTAATTTTATCTTATTTAATTATTCTATGTTATTTAATTAATAATGGTATATTATTTAATAATTTTTATTATAATTATTCATATTTATTAATTTAATGTAGAATATAAATTTTTGGTTCGTAAATAAATATATATGTACATATTTAATTTTAAGAAACATTAATTCTAAATTTTATGATAATCATAAGTGATTGTTAATATACTCATGTAAAAAAATAATAAAATATAAAACAAAAATAATAAAAAAAGTAAAAAGAAGAAAATAAAAATCTAAAGTAACTTGTAGTTAGATATGTAATTTTAAGAATCTAATAATAAGATGAAATAATATTATATGTGTTATTATAAACTTTTGAAAAAAAAAAAAACATTACACTAAAAATAGGAATGAGGGGTCACGATGCTTACAGCTAGAGTTTAAAATCTCTAACAAGTTCCAACCCCAACAAAAACAAAGAAATGAAGCAAAGGTATGAACATTTTTTGCATAGTCACATGTGTTTTATTGCATAGTCACATGTTTTTATTGTGCTTATCCAATGACTCGACAATTGTACTGTATGGAATGAAATATTATAACGTGTGTGGTTGTAAAGTGTAGTGGTGTTACTTGTTATTTACTTAGATTCAAGCTGCAACAAAAATCTTATTAGTATATGATGTTTTCAGTGTAAGAGCAGAATGGACAGCACAACAATGTTAGGTATGTTTCTTCTTAATTGTTGGATCAGACACTCTTTCCATTTATTTCTATATATATATATATATATATATATATATATATGTGTGTGATAGAAACAAATTAAATGTGGTCACCTAATTTAATGTAAACTAGAGTATGTTTGGTGCAATTATTCTGAGTTTTTTTTTTAAAAAATGATAAAACACTTGTTTATAAGTTCTTTTTAAAAAAGTAATTTATTTTGATAAAACATTTAAAAAAACATAGCTTTTAATTAAGCTATAATAGAGGAGTTTTTTTTTTTTTTTTTTTTCCTTTAGAACTATAGTTACATAGAACTTGTGGCAGTCTCTCTTTGAATCCAAACTCAATAAAAAAGATAACACAAATATCTAAGCATATGAAAAATCAATACTAACTAGGTTGAAATTAGAGGAAATAATTTATTGCAATCCTTGTACTACACAAAGCTGATAAATATTTCCAAACATTGACATCCAGCTACTAACCATAAAAGTTGAACAAACTCAAAGGTTTTATTGCATTAAATTAGATATGCGAAGTTGTTTATATATATATATATATATATATATATATATATATATATATATATATATATATATATATGAGAGTTGAATTTAGGTAGAAATTTTATTTAATCAAAGACACGTTTAAAAAAAATTCATAGATTAAAAATTTTAAATAATATAAGACTAAGTTTATATATTAGTTTATACATAAACTTATTTTTATTTATAAAAAAATACATTTTATTTTTTTATATTTCTAAAAGTATTTGTAAAACATTTTGTCTAAATGTATATGATACAAACATATTGGGGCAAAAGGGTAAAGGAATGAGACACGTGGCAAGGAATTTGGTTAAAAAGCAAAAGGATTGAAAGAATACGCGTGTGATGCACCATAAGTTCCTTCCGGCTAATTCCTTAATTCTTTGGAATCTTCTATTTCATTTTGTTTCTCATTAAACTTCCGGTATTGCATTCTGCATATGAGATTGGGTCTTTGGTAATACTGATTGGGTATTGCTCTTTCTTGTTGGGCATATACTATAGGATTATACTGATAGATACACAGGAAGAACCACTCTCTGTTATTGAATTTCTACAGAATTTTGGAAATACCCATACTGATATATTTTCAATATACCCAACGTATATCAATTGGTGCTTCATTGACGCAATGGTGGATAATACATGTATGCAGACTATGCAATCCGCCATTAACAAGCTTACGGAGCAATCTGATGGGTTCCATGAACAACTTGCAACTATTACGCAAGCTTTAACTTCGCTCCAGGTCCAAATTACTCAAAATACAAACCCACCCCACAGACATTCGGTTTCGTCTTTTGCCGCTCCGAGACAGTTGCGGGTGGAATTTCCTTCTCTGGTAGTGAAGACATCCTATAATGGATTTATCGTTCTAAATGTTTTTTTCACATTTATGAAATCCCTGAAAATTAAAAGATGGACATTATTGCAGTGAGTTTAGACGGCAGAGCCTTAGCCTGGTTCCAGATTTGGGAAAAATTAAGCCCAGTACATGATTGGCTTACCTTATCTACTGCATTGCAGATTCAATTTGGCACGTCCCAATTTGAGAACCCTCGTGAAGAGCTTCTCAAATTGGAGCAGTTAACTTCTGTTGTAGATTATTTTGACGCTTTTAACGACTTGGCTACTCGCGTGTATGACATGGATGATGCGCTGTTATTGGACTGTTTTATTGGAGGATTACATCCTGAGCTTCACCGAGAGGTAAAATCATGATCTCCCATTTCTCTAATGCAAGTTGTTTCCTTAGCTCGCTTATTTGAAGAGAAGTTTCATCCTCAGTCACCACGATGACGCTCCACTCGGCCTCTTCCAACATCATTGTTCAAAAAAATCCAATTCCACCTAATTCCAAACCACCTCACCAGGCAGCCACAAACATAAATACCAAGCCACCCTTACTGCCTACACCTTCAAAAATTCCTCCATTGCGCAAGTTATCTCCACCTGAGATTCAATTTAGGCGTGAGCATCGTCTTTGTTTCACATGTGATGAGAAATTTAGTCCTGGTCATAAATGCTTTGCCAAACATTATTTTCTTATTCAATCAGTGGAAGAAGTTTTGGATGATATGGACAACCCCAACACTAGTTCTATGAAACCTACTGTTGATTCTTCTAATCAATGTCAGATAACAAAACCGCTTCACTTGTCTTACAATGCTTTAACAGGCATTCCAACTCGACGATCAATTCGTTTCTCTGGACAAGTCCATGGCCGTGATATACGAATTCTGATGGATGGAGGTAGTTCAGATAATTTTATCCACCCTGCTTTAGTCAAACGACTAGTTGTTCCTTTGTACAAAGTCTCTGATTTCCAAGTTCAGGTTGGTAGTGGAGAACTACTGGAATGTGAAGGCGAAGTTCGAAACATGTCTGTCACGATTCATCAACACACCTTATATGTCAATGCTTTTGTGTTTCCTATTGCTAGTGAGAAATTGTTTTGGGCAACATTTGGTTGGAGACTCTGGACACTCACTTAGTCAATTATAAGTAGAAATTTGTTACCTTTATGTCTTATGACAAATTGGTAACTTTACAAGGCAACACCACTCCTGTGATCGAACAATCACAGTTTCATCAATTTAAGCGCGTGCACTCCACTCAAGCCATTTTAGCATTGTATACCTTACAAATGCAACCACATATTGCACCTGTCTTGCTTCCTTCACATCTCATTACTTCTTTAGCACCTGACTTGGCATTTGTGCTGCAGACTTATCAGGATGTTTTTCAAACACCACAGGGTTTGCCTCCACCTCATGATCAGGACCATGCTATTACTCTCCTTCCCCATACTGCTCCTATCAAAGTGCGTCCTTATAGGTATCCTCATAGCCAAAATGCTGAGATTGAAAAACTGGTGGCTGCTATGTTGGCTGAGGGTATTATACAGCCTAGTACTAGCCCTTTTTCCTCACCTGTGTTACTCGTAAAGAAAAAGGATGGTACTTGGAGATTTTGCAATGATTATAGAGCCTTGAATGCTGCAACCATTAAGGATTCTTTTCCCATACCAACTGTTGATGAGTTATTAGATGAATTACGAGGTGCAAAATTCTTTTCCAAACTGGATTTGTGCTCGGACTACCATCAAATTTGAGTTCAGCAAGTTGATTGCTTCAAAACAGCTTTTAGAACTCATCAAGGCTTATATGAATGAGAGTAATGCCTTTTGGCTTAACTAACGCACCTGCTACCTTTCAAAGTTTGATGAATTCCATATTTGCTCCAGTTTTAAGAAAATTTGTGTTGGTTTTCTTTGATGACATACTCATCTATAGCTCTGATTGGCCCTCTCATTTACAGCATTTGCAGCATGTTTTATCCATTCTTCGTCAACATACCTTGTTTGTCAAATTTTTCAAGTGTGATTTTAGTCAAACCCACATTGAGTATCTTGGTCATATCGTGTCACAAGAAGGGGTCAAAATGGATGATAAAAAAGTGCAAGTTGTCTTGCAATGGCCTGTTCCTTCTTCTCTCCGCCAATTGAGAGCATTCCTCGGATTAGCCAGCTACTATCGCAAATTCATCCGCCATTTTGCAGTAGTGGCAGCCCCTCTCACGGATTTGCTAAAAAAGGATGCTTTTCTTTGGTCTGACAGGTCCATTGAAGCCTTCCACTTGCTCAAACAGGCTTTAGCTCAGGCACCAATCTTAGCACTACCTGATTTCTCCCAACCTTTTGTGCTAGAAACTAATGCTTCTGGTTCAGGCATAGGAGCAATTTTGAGTCAAGCTGGTCATCCTATTGCGTATTTTTCCAAAAAGCTTTCAACAACAGCTCAAAAGCAGTCAACCTATGCAAGAGAAATGCAAGCCATCATGGCTACAGTGGCCAAATTCCGCCATTATTTATTGGACCATAAATTCATTATTAGAACTGATCACAAAAGCCTTAAGGAATTGCAAGCCCAAGTTATACAGACCCCAGAACAATAGAACTGGTTAGCCAAACTTTTGGGTTATGATTTTACCATTGAGTACAAGGTTGGTAGGGAACCAAGGAGCTGATGCTTTATCTCGGGCATTTTTAACTCTCACCACAATTACCAGTTCTTGGATCCCTCTTCTCCAACAAGAGTTGCAACAGTTACAACCTATTTCTGAATTTTCTCAAGATGAACTCCTTTCTGGTCACTTAACTATTAAAAAAGGGCTATGGTTTTGGGATGATAGGGTCTTTATCCCGGCTAGTTCAATTTTGAAAACTATGCTTCTAAAAGAATATCATGATTCTGTCATTGGGGGTCATGGGGGCTGCCAGAAAACTCTCTCTCGGCTTTCAGCTCAATTCTTTTGGAAGCATATGGCAAGCTCAGTTAAAGCGTATGTTAGAGCTTGTTCGGCGTGTCAACAAGCCAAATATAGCACCTTACCACCAGCTGGTCTATTACAACCATTGCCTGTGCCAACTCAAACTTGGCAAGACATTGCCATGGATTTTATTACAGGGCTGCCCTTGTCACATGGTTATTCTGTGATACTTGTGGTTGTGGATCGCTTATCAAAATTTGCTTATTTCATTCCTCTACCAGAAGATTTTTCAGCACCTAAAGTTGCTGATAGTTTTATCCACACAGTGGTGAATGTTCATGGTCTCCCACATTCCACTGTATCTGATCGAGATAAGGTGTTTACAAGCAAATTCTGGTTGCAGATTTGTAAGCGCCAAGGCATCACAGTAGCTCGCAGCTCTGCCTATCATCCACAGACAGATGGTCAGACTGAAGTTCTTAATCGTTGCTTGGAAATGTATTTGAGATGTTACACACAGGCAAATCCTAAGGATTGGTATCAATTTTTACCTTGGGCAGCCTACTGCTACAACTCTTCATTCCACACAACTATTGGTATGTCCCCGTACAAAGCTGTCTTTGGCAAGGAACCACCTTCTGTCTTACGATATGAGCCTCAATCAGGTGATACACCTTCCCTCCAAGAACAAATTCAAACCAGAGATGTTTTATTAGACTCTTTAAAATAGAATATTCAGAAGGCTCAATTGAGAATGAAAATTCAAGGAGACCATCATGGAAGGGAGCTCGAATATAACGTGGGTGATTTTGTCTATGTAAAGTTGCAACCCTATAGACAACACTCTCTACGTTTAATCCGGAATCAAAAATTATCTATGCGCTACTTTGGGCCTTTTCCAATTATAGAACACATTGGACCAGTGGCTTATAAGCTACTTCTTCCTTCATCTGCTCACATTCATCCTGTTTTTCATGTCTTTGTCTTGAAGAAATGTGAGGGTCCACCTCAACCTGCTTGTCTTCCAGAATCCCTAATCTTAAACGAAAAAGATTGCCCCTTACAACCTCAATCTCTCTTGGGAAATCGTATGATTAAGAAAAACGCTCAGTGGCAAGAGGAGGTTCTTATTCAGTGCCAAGGAATGACAGCTGAGGAAGCTACTTGGGAGCGTTTCTCTGACATGCAGCGCCAATATCCTCACTTTAACCTTGAGGCCAAGGTTCTTTTCAATGGTGGGGGCAATGATACAAATACATTGGGGCAGAAGGGCAAAGGAAGGAGACACGTGACAAGGAATTTGGTTAAAAAGCAAAAGGATTGAAAGAATAGGCGTGTGATGCACCGTAAGTTCCTTCCTGCTAATTCCTCAATTCTCTGGAATCCTCTATTTCATTCTGTTTCTCATTAAACTTCTGATATTGCATTCTGCAGATGAGATTGGGTCTCTGGTGACACTAATTGGGTGTTGCTCTTTCTTGTGGACATATACTATAGGATTATACTGATAATTTCTCTGTTAGATACACAGGAAGAACCACTCTATTATTGAATTTCTGCATAATTTTGAAAATACCCATACTGATATATTTTCAATATACCCAGCGTATATCAGTATATGCATCTCTTCTCTCACGTAATTGTTTTGATACAACAGAACCTTAACTGATTAAGACATTAACCAGACCTGAATTCATGTTGGTTTCCATCCTCGAGATGACAACTTAGTTGGAAATTCTCAACTACTAAATTAAACTCAAATTAATTTATTGAGACTTTTCGCAATGAAGTTTTAAAATTTTCAAACTAATACAACTGATGCATTGAACAGTTAAACTTGTGCATTCTTTTAGTTCGTTACAGTAAATTTTTTTCTTTAATATGTTGTGAATAACTGCAAAGTTAATAGGAGTCTTATAGCCTTTTTTATCTATGCTTAGACATAATTGAACAATATATAATTAGCTCTCCATAGGTTGTTTATTAGTTGGCTTCTTTGTTCGAGTTGTTACATCATTATTTACAAAAGTTTTTGATTAAGTTGTATCTGGTACACTTTGTTCTCAATTTAATAAATTATATAGATTTTAAGTTATAACCCTAATTAAGGTAATTGACAATTATTCTTCAAGTTTTTATATATATACTGTGTATAAAGCCCAACTAAACTTAAGATCAAAGGATATGTCAAATTCAAATATAAAATTATTTGTATACAATTTGAAAGACTAATCTAAATAAAGAGCTAATGAACTTAAAGTTTCTCGTTCAGATGTTGTTTTGTTGTACTCGTAATTAAAATCTATGAATATGATTGAAGTGAACTCTATGTGGTGGTTGTTTTAATAGAGAATTTTTTTTTATTATTATTTTTGAATGCAATGGTAAATATATAAATTATGATAATTTAAGATTTATAATTTAAGATTTAAAGTTCAAGATTAAGGTTCACGATTCAGTTTATATTTTAATAAAATCTTGTAAGAGAAGAGTTGAGGCCTAACCACTATCTCATATCATATTTTATGGTGTATTTGTTTTTTTAAGATAAACAGACTTGTAGAACAGAGATTATCACGGGTTAAATTCAGTATTTACGAGAGAATAATTGATACATTAATCAAAAAAATTGACTTGCATTTGGAGAATAATCTCCAATAAACTCAATCTCAGAGTGAATACAACAAACTTAATTTATTGCCTAAATAAAGAACATGGAAAAAGGAAGGGTAGTTTCATTACCATCTGGAGGTACAAACCTTCAGTATTCAATTATTAACGCCTATTCCATAGGAATTTGCATACCTAAGGAAATTCTTTGATCCTACAATGACAAGTTCTCTATATATTCTTTCATCCTTATTTGGTTACAGATCAAAGAAAATCATTATTATATCCAGATTCCAATCTAGATTTATTTGGATTTGCAAATGTGTTTTTATGATGTTTGACCATTCAGTTTTTGATGCATCATCCTATACTCTATCATGACCAATTTTGTTCAAACGCTCATTTTAAAAAGTGTTCAAGTCAGGTACATTTTACACCAAAGACAGTTAGATGAATGGAATTACAAAAAAGTTAGCAATAATGTCTACAAGTTTTTGTAACTGCTGTTGCTAACTTTATGCAATGAAGTTTGCTTAGATAATTGACCTATCCCATTAGCAAGTCACCAAACTCTATACATTATTAGACATACTAATTCATTAGAATATGGGAAAAGAAGTTCATTTTTTAGCAAATACTCTTTACAAACACAAAATACCATAGGTACTACGAGGGTCATAGTTAGGTAATAATGTCACTTGGACTAAAATTGATTGAGTTTTATAATTAAATTCCAGTTGGACTATAGACATTTTAAATTATAGAGATTTTTAGTTCAAATTAGATAAGTTCTATTTGTCTATGTTTGTAACCTATACAAATTATAAAAGAATTTATTTATATATTATAGTTCATTAAAACTTATTAATGAACTATAAGTGTAATTTCTCACATACCATTGTTTTTTTTTTATTCTTTTTTCAAGTTGATCTCCAAATATACTTTAACATGCTTATCAATGTTTTGCCATATAATTAAAATGTCCAATATGGATAACAATTTAAATATGACTGAACCAATTAGAGCAATTATATATCTTTGACTTGTTCTGTTCTGAGCAATTATAATTGACATAGGTCTCTCAGCCATTGGTCTAGGTGTTGTCGTGTAGTAGTTTTGACACATTATGATTATTAGAGGTTGTTCATTAGCACCCCTAGGATTATGTTAATATTTACATTTTTAATTATTATTAAAAAAATAAACAATTATAAATATATCATAATAATAAAAAAATATTAATAATAATATAATTATCTCAATTTTTTTTTCTTTCCCTTAATACAAACATTCTCGCTTTCTACTTATTTAATACATTTTTCCCCTTCTTCTATTTTTTTTTTTCACTTACTCTTTAAAGATAAGTGATTTGTATAATACTTTTCTCCACCGACGGCTTCTTCTTGCACCTCCAAGTGTTTCTTCAACCACCTCCAAAATTTTCAAAGTTCTCCAAAGTAACCCTAAAATAATAGTGTGCAGACGAAAATATTCTTAAACCCAAAATTCTCTATAGCTTTTTCACTCGCTTCACCCTTTGCATTTGACTGCCGCCACCTCCAAGCACCTCCAGTTAGTCCATTTTGTCACAACCTTCGTTGATTTGGTTCCATCATGCATCAATAGCAACATATTTGAGAAGTATTTGAGGTACATATGATCTATTGAACAATTTGTTATATATTTAGATGATTTCATTGGGATTTTTCATGATTTGAGAATGATTGTCATTGAATTTCAGTTCTGGAATGAATATTTCAGAATTATCTTCCAGATCGAAGAAGATAATTCTGAAATACTCATATCCGAAACTCAAATTCAACGAAAATACAGTTAGAGTGTTATAAAACTGTTCTCCAAAACACTATTATTGACTTACGAAATGCCTAATTTCATAACTCAGTCAACAACTTCCCAAAAATACCTTCCGGAACCATTTCTTTCGTAACTCAATTCCAAATTCTAAAATGACTTCCAGAACCTCTGTTCCGTAATAATAATTAAATACACTGTAACTTACCTCGAACAACGCTATACTACCACTGTTCCGCTACGCTAATGCTCCCCCACTCTTCCATCGCCACCGATCCGGCACCGATAACGCACGCCGCAGAAAACCAGTCACCCACTGCACCTCACACCGTCCACCTTCAACGATTTCTGCATCAACGTTCTACCCACCCATCATGCAATTCCACTGTTTTGTTCATTTAATAAAATTAGGAATAAAACAATAATTAGAACATTTAAAAATTTTGGAGGTGCCTTACGAGCATGTGGAGGTGCAGGAAGAAGCAGTCTTCCCCACCTGTCCATCTTAACATGGAATGCAAGACAAGAAAACTCATTTTTATAAGAAAAGCGCATCGCTTGTAACAAATCTAAATCCTTTTCTATGCGGTATAGCTAACCCTCTAGGCATAATCTACTCTTTAGTAGCATCATCGCTAGCTAATTTATAGATTGAAGATTATTTAGTATTGATTACATTAACATCACAAAAACAACAACAAATACAAATTTAAAAATAAGTGTACAAAGCAAACTTAACATTATTCATCCAGGAGATTTAAACCATCAAATCTACGGCACCAATTTGTACCCTTCTAACTCTAATTAATGATTTGGTAACCACAACAAAACAATGATTCATACAATCTACTAAAACCCTTTTAGAGTTATAAAAAGTAAACCAAATTAATTAGCTGGATAAGCTATGGGACATAAATCACCTGGCACCAAAGGCAAACATGAAAAACATGAAATGAGAAGAAATACTACACTAGAAAGACCTCGCCACATTTCAGTTAAACCGATGACGACAAATTGCTCGAATTCTGGTATGCTACAAATGATCATTCTGACATTTCACTGGCTGTTATTTTATGAAAATTTTGTACATTTAAAGAATTGAAGCTTGAGGCGTATTATAAAAGGCTACAATGGTCGGTTACCATATTTCAGCTTCAGCTTAATTTAACTGCAGAAAACAGATCAATATCAGAAACAGTTCTGAGTATATATCAAGCATAATGGCAATCGAGTGATAACCAAATTAAAAAAGAAAAGCATATATGGTGGTTTTTAATGGATTGGAGAATAGAAACTCAAGTATTGAACAATAGTACCAGAGCTAGTTATTGAAACTGCAGGATTTTAGGTACAGAGAGCGAAGAAAAGGAAAGAATGGTGACTAAATATGAAGAGATTGATGTTGACTTGATTCTATGTAATGTATTACAAAGTATTTATGGGTGTATAAAATTTAGCATTAACCTATACCTATTTAATTCGGGAAACTGATCAAGATGTAAGAAAATATGTTAACCAACCGTAAGAGATAATGTAAAATAGGAAAACCAAATAATAATCTAAGCTACTCTTTACGTATTGATATGATATTTTCATATGCAAAACTGATTAACATATACATTTAATGGAGCTAGTCAGTATCAGAGATTCATATTACCTTCAATTGTGTACCCACATAGGATCCAAAGAGAAAAGTTTCTCGCTTCTTGAGCCAGAAGCAGGAGCTCTTGGTGGGGGAGCATGCACAGTAATTGGGAGAACCCATTCCGTTTTCTCCCTTGCCTCAATCAAAAGAGGATGATCATACCTGTGTTCAAAAAAATCATTTATATTTAAATAACCAATGCCACTAACAATTCCATGAAACCTTCATTTGAAGCTAGAATCACAGTTTGTAACACAACAGTAGCTTATGCCTACATGTGAGGTCTACTACATGGATACAAATGTTTAGGGATATCACATAAATTATGGTTAGTGACGTGTAGAATAAATATCAATGAAACTAAAGGTTGATCTTTGGCCGTGCTAATATATGGTTCAAATATCAAAAACAAAGATTAATAATCACATGGTACATCCACATCAAGAATAAACTGACAACTGGCCTCAACAAGAAGACAGGTGCGCATGTACGTCATGGATAAAGTCTAAAGATAAAAAAAATTGTATAAAACAAAAAGCAAACAATAGGTGGGTTATGAATTGAAAAATAGGTAGGGTGTAGCCAAAGATGGCAGTGTGTTGACTGTAGAATGAATATGGTTAGAAGAGTTGGTGAAGGTTGGAACTCGTACTTTTTCCAATCTACACGCTTTGGAGTTGTGAAAAATTCAAAGCGGAGAACCCATTGCACAGAAACATGTTGAGTTGAGAAGGACATTGGGCCATCCATGGGGATAGAAAAAAGGAAGCTGGTCTGCACCAAATCTGCTACAACCTCATGATGGTCACTCTGAACCTAAAAGTATAGTTGAGAACCACAATTATCAGAAGCCAATAAAATATTAAAATACATGTATACTCATCAATTTTCTCTAGTTAGACAATGATCCATTCCTTTTCTCGAGTATTGTAGACAGACACTATCCAAGCAAGTCTTTCAAAAAGTAAATCAGAGATTGGCCCTTGAATAATCATGCATATGGTTAATCAAAAGGTACCACCTAAACAAAATCTACATCATTACTTTCGAATAACACATTGTAGTAATCAGTGACAAAGGGCTTTTAATGATTACATCAAATGGTGCATAGCATAGCGTGGCTATATTGAAACGCAGCACTTAATATATAAAGTGTTTATGATCAAGTATGGAAATGCTTCAAGTGTAATTTGTGCCCACAAAGTCCTATAAAACATAGAAAAACAACACCAGCTACTAGTGTAGCAAAGCTATATGGTAGCAAAAGCTAGGAAGTCAAGTGGCAACAGGAACAAAACACGTACGTAGGTGCAGCATATATGAATTTTGAGATGGATGAATAGACATACAAGAACGATATAAGTAGGAAAAGACCTACTAGGGAAAAAGTAAAAATAGCATCTATCAAAGAGAAGAAGATACAAAAATCACCGTGGTTGAGTCAATACAGGTTTAGACCAATGGAGGCTCTACTTAGAAGTGAATAAAATCAAAGATAGACAGATGAAAAGAGGTTGATTGGAGCTAAAGAAAACTTTTGGCTAACCATAAACAAAGACCTTAATATAAATATATTTAGTGGATAGTTTTTATTCAACCAATCAGTATTCAGCAGAAGCTTAAGTAGTTAGAGCTACAAGTAATAGCAAATACCTTTGTGATTGTTGGAGAATTCCTTCTAGAAGGATGGACAAATCGCCGATTAATAGTTTCTGAAGTTTCAAGTGTTATTGATATCTAAAAAATAATATGATGATAAATTCAGTTCCAGTGAAACAACCACAAAAATAATATCTGTTAACTATTAATTTAATCTCAACAGACGACAAGGGCAGTCACCTCAAGGCACCTTCTAGCTCCTTCTTCATGAAAGAAAGTGAGAGTGCCACCTATCTGTAACAAGAAAGTTGTTGGTAAATAGAATTCCTATATACACCGTGTATCAATCTCTACTTCATAATACTTACCACATCACTGAAGTAATAAGTTGAGTCGGAATTTTTAGGATGAAATTTAAGCAAAACTTGATCATCAAGTCGGATATTATAAGATCTTCCTCTAATAAAGCCTTCTGTTGCAGAAAATGCCTGCAAAAAATTAGCTTACGTGGAATGGGAATTTTTTTCTTTTAAATTTTGAAGTACAATATTCAATGTGTCCAAAGCACAAAAAATTCATTTTAGAAGAGTAGAAATGCATAAATTCATATGATAAAGATTCTACAGCACCAGCTTCAGCTGAAGAGGATGCTGCCCCATCTTCTTCTGCAGAAAAAGTCTTTTGCAGCTTCTGTTGGTCATTTGGGGACCCAATGGCATATAACTTTTGGCTTGACAAGACATCTGTTTTATAAATGAATTAGGATTGCAAGTACTTGACTTCAAGGCAAAAGTAAAAGATGACTCGTATCATTCAGACACTAATAAACCAATACACATTTATACTATTTCAGAAATAAATTTACATCATAAAAAATGAGCAGTTTCACACATAAAGACATTCTGCTATAGTTTAACTTGCTCACCCGCACCAGAATCAGATAATACTTCAGCAACAGACAGCCGAGGAAGTGCCATATTTGAAGATAAACTTGTTCGGAAACCTTCTACAGTAGAAGGATCCCTGGTCAATGATCTTGCAGAAGAAGATCGCAGTGATAATGAACTTCCAAAGCCTCTGTGTAGGCTCTCTTTCATTGGGTTATAAGAAGAAACAGATGAGATATCATCTCTTGAGCTGTCATAACCCTCCTCGACTCCATCATAAATATCATTTGCTCTAACCTGTAAAGAAATTATTCCATTTTATCTAGAGTACAAGAAGAAAAACAGCATGAAATAAGTGAAATGCCAAAAGTTAGTTTTATGTGCAACCAGAAATGAGATACAAAATTCCCCAAAAAGAAATTGAAATAAAGTTTTATACAGTTTTCAGTAATCAGCTGATAAGCACCGAGCATTTAGGGAACCCACCCCTTAAGCTAGTTGTTGAAGAGAACCAAACACTTAAATACTCCATTGAAAGTCCCACACCACTTGATATGAGACCTAGGAACCCCATAACACCAAGTCTCTATCATAGCACCACCACCTCTAAGAGTCGACATTTGGATCACACTAGGACACTTCACTCAATTTCCCCAATGATCAGAACCACCCTGCACCAGTCAAAACTCTTCGTAGGCCTTCTCGAGACACCAACAGCTAGCTCTGATACAAATTGGGAAACCACCCTTAGAAGTTAGTGGTTAAGGACTTGAGAGAGGAGAACCAAATATTTAAATATTCTATTGAACATCTCATACTACTTGATGTGGGGCTTAAGCATCCGATAGTACCCAAGTCTCCATCGGTCCCCAGTCTCCATATCCATATCAATTTAGTTAGTGTGCTTCATAAGGATTCTAACCTAGCTATGAGTAAGAGATTGTTGAAAGGATTATTGTCAAAATAGGTCATGGAGGATGGTACCGCTCTCGTACCATGTTGAGAAGAGAGAAATCGAGAAGAAATATAATGAATTTTGTGTGTTAGGTACACACATGAGTGTTCTTGTTTATAATGAATAAGAGATACAATAATAAGAAACAAAATCAATATCTAATAATGGAAAATATTTGGTAAGATACTTCCGTATCAAATCATATTATATTTGTGCATTTAATGTAATCAAATCATATCAACATACCAACTCATATCTCTAACACTCCCCATCAAGCTGGAACATATATATCATGAGACAAGCTTGTTACAAGACCCCTTGAAAGACTTAGTACGCACGTCAACCAGTTGTTTGCCAAAGCTAACAAAGTAAATAATGACAATTTGTAGATATTTTCCACGCATAACTTTCTCTGTCAAAGTGACAATAAATCTTCAATATGTTTAGTCCTTTGAAATCATATCTTTAACACTCTTCCTCAAGTTTGAATATATCTATCATGAGTCAATCTTTTTAAATATAGTTGAGGGCACTATGGTAAACAATACTTTTAAAAAAAAAAAAAACATCGGCGGCAAGCAGTATTCATCAGGAAAAGGTTGACGATAAACAAAATTAGCCAAAAAATGTCGACAGTAAACATTACTCACCGGAAAAAACACTAGCAATGAACAGTACATGCCAAAAAACGCCTACAGTAAACAATATGCCCAAAAGAAAAATTACTGTCAACGGTAAACCATATTTGCCAGATAAACGTTGGCAGGAAACAGCACTAGCCAAAATGTCATTGGAGATGAACTGTGATTGGGGAGGTGAACAATGTGTTCAGCATGAACAGTGACAGGCAGGGAAAAAACAGAAACTGAAAAGCGTACACAATTTCTAAAATATTTACTCCTATAAGCATTGGGGCCCACAAGGAAAAACTTGATGACTCCAACTATCTTCACTAGCATCGACAACTTGAGCCCGTTATTAAATCTCATTGACATCACCGATTCATTGTTAATCCTACTATACCTCTACAATATCTCCACGACCAAGATCGTGATTTTGATAGTGTGAATCTGAAGAGAAGTTCAAGATCCAATGCTTCTTACATGGCTTCAATTATTGTTATCAAGGTCGATTCTCTCTCACATTACTGGTTTGACCTACTCCTATCAAGTTTTGGGACACGATTCACGAGTACTCTCATCTTAAGACGAAAGTATGTGCTCTTCATCTTCCTATTGATCTTCATTGTGTATATCTCGGTGGTGAGACGATGCTAGAGTTTTTAACTCACATCAAAACCATTGTTGACAAACTTCCAAGTGTGGGTAACCTTGTTCCGCTTGAAGAGCATGTTGATGTCATCCTTGAAGGTATACCACTAGAGTATGAATCAGTCATTTCTATTATCGAAAGCAAGTTTGATAGTCCCCCGATTGCTAAAGTAGTGGTGCTTCTTCTTGGTCATGAATCTCGTGCTCTCTAATTTAATAAGAAATCCTTCTCTCCTGTCTCCCTATACCTAGGGATATCCACCTCCCATAATACTAACTCTAGTCCTACTAATGGCTATCCTAGTGCTAGAAATAGTCGTGGCGGAAGAGGTGGTGGCCAGAGCGACGGCCCCAACAACACCATCAAAGGTCGTCAAGGAGGTGGCCAACACCAAAGTGGATACTTTGCCAATTTCCAGTGCCAAATTTGTTTGAAGTATGGCACACTGCTAAAATTTGCTTCTACAAGAATGATGCCAATTATCAACCACGTGAGTCTCTTCTTCTCTATGATCCTTTAACACCGCAACATGTCCAGTTCACTCCTTAGTCCACCACCACAGGTCCTAACACCTAAGTGAATCCTAATTTAATTCAATATACTCATGTTGTCACTCCCAACACTATGCTTGCCAACACATCTTCTCAAGATGGTGTAAATTCTACATGGATTCCTAATTCTGGTGCTTCTTTTCATGTTACTGGGAGTCACAAAATATACATCAACTTGGTCATCTTGGACCGAATAAAAGTTTTATTGGAAATTGTCAAGGTTTGGTTATTCATGGATCCAGTTCTTCCTCCTTTTTGTCTCCTATTGATCAGATATTTGTTTCAGATTAAATAATCTTCTTCATGTTCCCTCTATTACCAAAATTTACTAAGTGTTAGTACTTTTTCAGCAGACAATTTTGTATTCTTTGAATTTCATCCTCATTATTGTGTTGTCAAATCTCAGGAAACTAAAGAAATTTTACTCAAAGACATTGTTGGTCTTCATGGTCTTTACTCCTTCCCGAATATCCAGCTTCAAAGGTCCATTGTTCTGTTGTCTTCTGCAACTGATTCTCCTTCAAATACTGATAACGTTTTTTATGTTGTTTTGAACCTAACTGTCACACTACATGGCATACTATGCTTGGTCATCCTAGCTCTCATGTTCTTAAATTCATACTCAATCGTTGTAATATTCCTTCAGTCAATAACAATGTTCCTGACTTTTCTTCTTGTTGTATCAGGAAATCCCATAGACTTCCTTTGTATTCAGCTTTATACATAATAGAAATAATAAAATATCACATCAGTTTCTCTTTTCTCTAAGAATAATTAAAAACAAATAAAGGCATTCTTAAAATAATAGCTGGCAATCGAATATAGGCTAAAACACAGATAAGTTTAGTTTACCCAATTAAAAAATATCACCAATAGCATACCCAATCAGCATCTCCATCCATCTCTTTCCAGAATATATCCAGTTGTACAGTAGTTAAGGGAACAATATCTGAAAACGTATAAACACATGGATATATTACTTGTAATGTTCCTCAATAATTATGACTCAAACTTTTTGAAGCTACATGAAATAAAAATATATAGTTGCAAAAAAAAAACAAGAAACTTAATAGTGATATATGCAATCAACTTTCCAAACAAGTAAATTCTACCAATGATATCCGATTCTACCAAAGTTTGCTTACCAGACTAGTCATCCATTTTGTGTAGCAAATTGAAGGGTTGAATTTCAAAAATGATAAAAATGCCATGTTGCAATGGACTCAGACCAAAAAGAATGACAACTTGATCCAAAACATGTTTATAACTTCGATGGTCTCACACATGATAGCTAGCTTCTTAGATCATCATGTAAATATGACATAATACTTGGCAACAATTACAGAAGCTGAGGCTAAAAAGAGGAACAAAAACCTATCAGGAAAATTAAATCTGACTCATATACATCAATAGCATAAACTATATTTGTTCATCGTCAGCATTCAAATTTAAAAGAAAAGGTAATTTTTCAAACAGATAGCAATTTTACTTTATACGAAAGAACATCTTCACATACTTCTTTATAAAATTAATTAATATTGTATACAAACAGAAAATCTATGTAGGCCTCTATAGATTAAGTCAGAAACTATTACAACAGGGTTACAACAGGCCTAAAAGGGACAGAAAGTTAACAACCAAACTAACCATCATCCATTGGAAAGCCACCACTCTTTTGGTTTATCCATATTTGTAATGGAATACGAACTTCCTGCACAAATCAAAGTTAATATACTTGAAAATCTAAAAATATGCAAACCAATACATGTTAAAAGGTTTTGAATAAAAATCTCCAAAAATAGACATATCCACAAACATTAAAGCGGGATAAAATAAAGTGGGATGTATAAGAGCTCAAAACGAAAGAATTATCATGATTACTAATCAAAAGTGATACCTAAACACAATCATCATCAAAATGGAAGATGGTTTAGTAAAGGAAAAAACAGTGTATGTTTGTTAGCACTCATCCTGGAAATTAACTACATAAATTAAAAAGGAAAAAAATATGAAACAAAGGAAAAGCCCTAGCAAATACTTTAGTACAAAATTAGGATCTGCAAACTCTATGAAAGTGCTCTTAAACCATTGATTCATCACCTAAACAATCTTTCCTGCTCTTTACCTCTTACCAGCCTTCTTATTCTCAATAAAGCAGAAACAATTCATAAGCATGTTCACATTCTCTGGACAATCCCGCTTACATGCATGTGCCTTGAGATGGCATATTACTGCCTTGGAATTCCTTAAAAAGATGGGAAACCATGCACGTCAAACTGGAAGTTTCAGCTACCCTTTCTTTAATTTTTAGCTCCCAATATAACACAAAAGAGTGTTTAAATTAGAAAAAAAA
>Ga0209700_103221_pt1 | contig 31650 bp, 14 predicted proteins | sample SiratroredBW_FD_187528 | JGI IMG/M metagenome (GOLD analysis project Ga0209700, IMG submission 187528) | Root nodule microbial communities of legume samples collected from California, USA - Siratro red BW (SPAdes) (version 2) | ecosystem: Host-associated > Plants > Roots > Nodule | place: USA...
CGTTTTTTTTTTTTTTTTTCTAGATTCTTAGGTAAGATCAACTGACCTCCCAACAGCAGTGAATCAATAATTTATTCATCATCTATGTGTAACCAAAAAAACGAACCTTTATAAAAAAAAAAAAAGAAGAAGAAAGTTCTAATGCTTTTAATAACATCTTTGTAACTGGCACATTGCACCTTGTGCTTATAAAAGTACTCATAATTGCCATGACTTGAAATCTCAACGAATTCATTATTATTCACAGGAGCCGCAAGCAATTGGTAATAGAGCATTAAGCCTATGATTTCCTTGCAAAATAATAGTTACCAATTAATGCACACTTAATGAGTAACTTCGTACACAATCAAAACTTATTAAATAATCAACCCATAATGTCTTGTGTGGCGCAGTTCACAAAGTAGCACCTTCCTGTCAAGAAAACTCGTCATCTGATATGTTGTTCAGAGATTTCAACTAAAACAGCCAGATCAAACACTCTCCACCAATAGTTGTTGTACTCGTGTTGGACACCTAGTGAGGAATTTTTCACCCAAATAGCACATTTTTGTTACACTAGTAGCATACTCTGACAATTATTTATTAAAATAGCACAATTCACTATAGACATTTATAATTCAGTTATGAGGGACTGAATTTTGAACATAATTGGTTGAAAACTACCTTGAAATCCAACCGTAACACGACTGTGCATAAGAACTTTTTCTAACTTCAAATGGCTTCATCCATTCAAACAATTGCGAGATCGTTAACTATCTTTATACAGGTGTTGTTTTTCAAAGTATAAAACTAGTCATGGTTGACATTTGAAAAGGAATGTCCTTCAAAGTATTCAAAAAGTGTGTGTTACGAAGATTAGTTGAGAACCATATGAAGAAGTTTCTACATGATTATCGATATCTTGTTCGGATTGCTGGTGGACATGCTTATTATACCATAACTCAATTATAAGATGAGAAAGATTTAGATGGAGTTATCAACATCTAGAGTGCAAATCCAACTTTCCAATCATAATTTCTCGAAAAATAAGTTCTTCATCACCAACACCAACCCTCATAGCCACAACCCACCCCACCATCATTTGATTTGAACAATACAAATTGAATTTGATTTGAACAACAAAAATTGAATTTGATTTGATCAACAAAAATTGAGAAGAATGGGAAGCTAATATACAATCCTACACCCACATTCTTATTGGTCCATCCACATCAAATCATTATTTCTCCCCCACATATGCGAACACATTGTCATAACCTTCCATCTTTAGAACTTTTAGTGAAAATGAAGATGGCATTCTCTCCCAACATGCAGATGACAACATAAATATCCGCATAGAATAATAACAACGTTAATAATCATTTATTTTAACTACATCCCTTCCTAACACTTCCAAACATATATCATCTTCCTCAAGAACATGTTGAGTTCAATTATGCATTTGACCACGAGGCTGTGAACATCCGTAGGGAACATTGTTCCAGGAATGCTATTCCACAAAAAGGAGCAATTACTAGATGCACTAAACAAGACCCTTCTACAAATCCACACACTTCTTTTCCAAAGTACAAAATACAAGACCTTGCATTTTCTTCATCTAAACCCCATTTTTAAGAAAAGACTAATAATACAAAATGTTTTAAATGTTTGGTTTATCGACACATTGCCTCTAAGTGTCCAAATAAAATGGTTATGATGTTGAAAGATGACGAGGAAGTAAGTTCACAACATTCTTCATTGTTTTTTTTTTTTTTTTAATTCCTCAAGTGATAAAGAGTGAATTATCTCCATTTACTGACTATTAAGCACATTAGACATGCTAAACAATATTATTAAGCACATTAGACATGCTAAACAATATTTTAAATAAACTTAAAGAGAAATTATTTTTCACACAAGGTGTCTAATCATGAATAGAATTTGCACTATTGTAGTAAGTCAAATGATGATGAAGTATGGAAAATAAAGAATAACAAGAAGGGAGAGTTGAATTGTAATTTAATTTATTTTTAAAAGCTTTTCAAAATTATCATTTAATTAATTATACTAGTGACAAAATTTGGTTTATAAATCAACCAAATTTTTATGAATCATTTGTCTGGAAATTTTCTTATTTATTTGACTAAAGATCATACTGTGATTCTTTTATCTAATAGATACACCTAATGTATATTTGATCTTAGAGAGTTCATTAAGACAGACAGTGATGCAATCCTGCCTTCAAGACTGCACATAAGAATAAAGAGGTCATTAAACTAGAGCTTTGATTAGGAGCTTATTCGAAGATTAATTAAGCTTGTTTCGGTCTCCAAACAAACTTTTAGACCCAAGTTCAAAATTAGAGAAGAGCACTCTAGAAACTTTGGAGTTTCAAGATTATAAAACCTCTATTTGTAAAAATTGTATAGAGTAGTATATAATTTATTTTGGACCAAGTAAAATAGGATTTGGACCTTGTATTTTGGGTCAAGGTAGTATAGGAATTTAAATTTTGGCCCTTATATTTGGACCAAAGAAAGGAATAGGTTTTCTTAAATTTTGGGCCTAATATTTAGGCCTAATATTTGGGCCAAACTCTAACCCTAAGAGAGAGAGCGCCTAGGGTATGAGCTAGGGTTTAAGTGGTGTCTCACATGCTTTCTATGCTCTTTGTCACATGTCACCTTGTCAATGGAGATGATCCTCTCACATTCATGGCTTGACATACGTTATTCTCTAATCAGAGAGTTTTTTAAAAAAAATTGTCATACAAACTAAGGTTAGGATTATGGTTAGTCTTAATTTTTTCTATTATAATCCTTGAAAAGAGAAAAATCAATGATTGTCTTTCACTTAGAAGATGAAGAGACTTTGAAATCATTTTGGAAATAGATTCTTGAACAAGTGAGAGGTTGTATTTTATTTTAGCCTACTCATGTAAATAAATCTTTATTGAAACAAAAATGAAAGAAAAAAAAAAGATATGAAAAAATGATGAAGAAAAAAATGGAAAATACTTAGAAAGACAATATAAATGAGAAATGCTTAGAAAACCAAAAGAAGCAAAATTATGTTGAAATAATTTAAAAAAGAATAATTGTATTCTACTCACATTAGTTTTTGGATTTATTCTTCAATTCTCCTTTATTATCTACAGGTTTTAAGTTTCTTATGTTTAATTTTATCTATCTTTTATTAAAATCAAATTAAAATAATATCATAATGGTTTATATTTTAATAGATTTTGAAAAATACATATTAAGTTGATTTTAATTTTAATTATGTATTTAATAATTTTTTATTAATCTAAAATTTTGTACACATAATATATGTGATAGAAATTTTAAAAATTTACACTCGAAAGACTAAGACATTTTTGTAGATAAGACTTCTGAATTAAAATTGAGATAATTCAAAGATAAATTTTGAAATTTTATTATTTAACTAAATTAATGGTATTTAATAACGTAACATTTAAGATAAATTAGAGCAATGTAATTTGATGCCTCCTTTTAACTACATTCTACACTGTGTAGATAAGACAAACAGAGGTGAAATTAATGTCTGAATTGCACTGCTATCAACGTGGTCCAGCCATGCTATATATTGAATCCTCAAAAGAAAAAAAAAAAGGGTTCGTTGTCCTAAACAAGTCAGAGTTGCACGTGAAGTTCTCGTGTTTCACATCGCCATTGCCTGCATTATAATCAACAGTTAGTATTAATCGAATTGTTAACTTAACTTCCATTCTTTTAAGTCACTCTCATGTTGGTCCTTGTTTTTTAAGGAATCCTCACCACATGTCCCTTCATCTTCGACCCACATGGCCACACAGAGCTTCGTGTGAAAATTATTCAAATACCCACCATTTTCTCTGTAACATGCATCATAAAATAATCACCTGGATCTTCTCTCAATTGCTTATTCTTTTGGGATATTTTGTTCATGACTTTCTGCAAAGGATGCTATGGTTAGTATAAAGGTTAATCTAGAAACACTAAATACTAAACATTAAACATTAAGCATAATTTAAGTGTTTATTATTTTAAAATGTAATTAGTTTTTTTAGATGATAATTTTTTGTTTTAATTTAGATTTCTGGATTACTTAAAAGTTGAAATTAAAATTGAAATAGTAAAGTCTATATCTTTTTCTTGATTGTAGTCTTGTGATATTAGTCTAACTTTATTTTTTTATCACGTTTTCTTCTTTATCTAACTAGATTTTAGAGACCTGTCTGGTATCGATTATACTTTGATTAGATAGAGGTCACACTAATATTCAAACATAATTTTTGTCGAATTGATTTAGCTTTTATTCTATCACAAGAATCAAACCTTCGTCTGATAGTCGCTTTATAATATTTTTGGCCTCAATCTGAGATACCATGGCTACTTCAGCTTAATTTTTGAAAGAAGATCTGGTTCTTATGTTGTCATGTTTCTCTCCTCGAATTTGTTCATGTGGGTGCAATGAGACATATTTCCATTTCTTATAAAGGTTTGCCTAAACTGAGATGACACATAGGATTCTTCATCTAACGTATCCTTTGTGTCTATTGTTTTTGCTTTCATCTGATTCCCTTATTGTCTTTACATATGGATAAACTTTTTTCTCTTTTCTCAACTGGTTTAGTAATTTGCTAATCTACAAAATCATTTTCAATATCTGATAGTTTTTTATTAGTTTGAGAAACATCGTCAAACATGACATATGTGGTTCCTTTACAATCAAGGTTCGAGATTTGTATCCTCTATAAGCCTTTGACTTTTTCTGATAAGCTATAAATGTTCCCTTGTCAACCTTGGAGTCAAACTTTCCAATTTGATCCTTGGTATTTAAAATATAACACATATCCAAAAGAATGAAAATAACTTATGTAAGGTTTTTTTTGTAACATTCCAAAATTTGTAGTATTTTCAAATACAATGATAATATAATATTTTCAGATAAATGTAATATCCAATACATTATCAGACGTTCAATATAAACTCTAGACAATGTACTCCATAAAGATTGAATTAAAATAATGATCCTCTATAATAACTTTAAGTGTTGACAATTAATTTTTTTTCTGGAAATATAAAACATTGAGTTAAGAAAAATCCCTACTACACCAGTTCATCTATTGTCTAACTTCTGATCATTTACTATATCATCTAACATGTTACAACTTGCATTCATCTGGTTTACTATATATTATATTCATATGTTTTGTAGACTATTTGACAAGACATTTCTATTATCATCTGTGAGGTATGCTCAAAAGCTATTGTCTAGTCATATGAACATTATCATCCATCACCCTTCATATAGTTAAACCTTCTAGTATGGCCATATGCCATATTATCTTCTAATGTAATCTCTGTGGATGGTTCATCTTTCATATTGCTTTTGAAATTCATCTATCAGATAAACGTTGAGATTCATATACCATCCATGTAGGACTATTTTTGTTTTGAATTGTTCATTTGACATAACCCATATAAACCTTTGAGTTAGTTACTTCCAAGAGAAAAGCAAGAGATAATCAAATGTAAAAAGCACGATATGGAACTAAGTAGATTGAATTGGATTTGATTTTCCATTTTTGTGGAGAGCTACAACAAAATTGATATGGACATGCAGTGGATTGGATTAGATTTGGAGAGGTTTGAAGTGTTTGAGATTGAATTTGGAATGAATTCTAGTATGTGGTTGAGCCAAGACACTAAGAGGAAGTAAGAGAAGAGTCTTGAAGAAGACTACTATTTGGAGAGCTCAAGAACAAATAGAGACACCAAAATAATATTGAAAGCACAAAATTTTCATTCATAAGTTGAATTTTCAATTACAAGAGTCACCTATTTATAGAAAAAATTGTGCTTAACCCTAACTATTCACTAACCCTAACTCTTCACTTACCCTAACCATAACTTGAAAGTCAAGCTTGTAAAATCTCTCCAATGAGGTGATGACAAATGGCAAGCTAGGAGTGGAGAGAATCCTCTCCATAGGTAGCGTGACATGTGGTAAGGAGGTAGGGAAGCATGCGCCACCTAGCCCTAAGTAAACTCCATGAGGCATCACTTTCTCTTTCTTAGGGTTAGGGTTTGTCTTCTACAAACCTTAGTCAAAGTAAAAGGATCCAAAATTAAAATCCTACACTACCTTAATCCAAAAGACAAAGCCCAAAATTCTATTTTGCTAAGCCCAAAATAAATGCTACACCTACTCTATATAATTTTTATAAATAGAGGTATTGTTTTCTTAATGCTCCAAACTCTAGAGTGATCTCTTTAATTTTGAAGTTGGACCTAAATGCCTTATTGGAGGCCCAAATAAGCCCAATCAATCCCAAACTCCTTATAAGCTCTTGATCAATTTTCAAACTTTATGACCTCTTTATTCTTGTCTATAGTCTTGCAGATGGATTTTAGTCACTTATACTAAATGCGAATGATGGAAATAATGGTAAGTAATATATGATAAGTGTAAAATGAGTATGAATAAATATAAGAGGAAGTAAATATCTTTGAGCATTTAATGTTTGGATAAGTTTGGATAAAAACCTCATCAATGACTATTCCCATGTCAAAATATTACTATAGTGTTTATGTCTTCATAGAATATTACAAAACAAAACAAAAGTTATGGAATTTAACTAAATTGAGACCACAAGTAATGATTATAACATTTCCTACAAATAGAAGACACGAATTACACTTTCTGCATAAGAAAATAATGAAGAAATGTGAGGAAAAGTTAGAAAAACCGTGAGAAAAAGAAAAAAAGAAGAAAAATAAATATATATTCAATTTTCAAAGGTATGGAAAAGAAGATATATGTATTACTATCTATTTTCATTTGTAGGGAGGTAGCCTTAAGCCTTACATCCTCAAATTATTTCACAAACTTTTACTAATTTTTCATGGCAAATTATAATGATTTTTTTACACTTAAATCTTGCCCTTGTGCATTGATTTTCATATGGATTTGGTTTAATTCTATTTTAATGTTGAGCTTAGGACACATGATCATGTGTACTTTTTTAGAATGCTTGTGACTGGAGGATTTAATCCTTGAGGATTTAAATGGGTAGAAGATAAGATATTAGAAGGAGGATGTTGTTGATGTTGCTCATTTATCCTAATTATTCATTGCAATTACTATTCCCAGGTCATTGAAAATGTTATTCTAAATATTTTTTGTGTGTGTGTGTATTTGTGTGTGTAAACCATAACTAAATTAATAGATGAACGCTTCTAACTTTCCTCACTCATTTACGGTTGAAATATCGGCTTATTTCTCTGGCATCAAATGGAGCACAAATGTTGTGGAGAATTCAATTGCATTTGGAGGAATTGCTCATTCCACTCTAACCTTTACCCAAAATTCTAATATTCCATTAGTTTTAGATAAACCAGTAGTTGTTAGAGATGTAAAATATTTTCTCACCCAATCTATGATGTAAAATATTATTAGAGATGCCTATTGTGTAATTACTACAATAGAGAATCATGTAAAATATAGTGCAAAAAAGTAATATGTACTCTTTTTGTGTAGGATAAGATGTATATGAAAAGTATATGCAAATATCTATGAATTGGAATGGATGTATAATAAATCCAAAAATCACGCTACTATATGAAGATGAAATAAATTATTGTCTTACCTTTCATTTGTCATATTTTTCCAATAAACAATATTATATCAGAAGAAGATAATATTAATCCTTCAAACCATTATTAAAATTTGAAAGCTTATAGATTACATGTTTATTTGAATCGTCTACGAATCTTCCTATTTGTTTGTATTATTTCTTAATCTTTAGATTAATGAAATTTTTTCTAAGTTTAAAAATAATGCTCACTAAACAAAACATGACTATCGTCTAACCTTAAAGGGACATATAATTTCAAATTTGATGTTCACTGTTATAAATCGTAAGTTAAAGGAGTAAATTTCATCTTAAATTTTGTAACTTATATAATACCTTTCGCCTAAAGGATCTACTTAATATTCTACTTAATAAATTTGACCCTTTATAGCTCTGTATGATTTAAAGCAAGCTTTTAGAACTTGGTATAAACTTCTGAGCAACTTTTTACTTGAAAATAATTTTAAAAGGCAAGTGTAGATACTATTTTGTTTCGTAGAGAGAATTTGAGTAAATTTTATCTTGGTACAAGTCTGTGCAGACAATATAATATTTGGTGCTATAGAAAATACTCTGTGTTAAGAATTTTATATTCTTAAGCAAATTGATTTTGAAATGAGTATGATGGGTGAGATAAAACTCTTCTTTGGACTTAAGATAAAACAAACAAATGATCAAATATTTGTAATCAAACAAAGTATGTTAAGAAACTTCTAAGAAAATTTAGATTAGACGAAGCTAAAACAATGTGTACCCCAATGCATCCTTCAACATCTCTAAGCCTAGAAAAAGAATCTAAATCATTAGATATCAATGAGTATAGGTAAATGATTGGGTCACTACTGTATCTAACAACCTCTAGGCCAGATATCATGTTTAGTGTTTTTTTATGTGCTCGTTTTCAATCAGACCTAAGAGAAGTGGATTTAACTGCAGTCAAAAGAATTGTTTGATATCTCAAGGGTACTACTAATCTTGGTCTTTGCTACAAAGCTAGAGAAAAGTTTAGTTTGCAGGGTTACTGTGATGTGGTTATGCTTGGGACAACGTGGGAAGAAAGAGCACTAGTGGAGGTTGTCACTTCTTTGGAGGTAATATGATCTCCTAGACTATTAAGAAATAAGGAACGATTGCCTTGTCCTGAGTAGAGGTTGTATATGTTTCAACTGCACAGTGTTGTTCACAATTACTATGTATGAAGAATCAACTTGAGGATTACAACGTCCATAAGACTAATATTCCAGTTATGTGTGATAATAGTGCTACAATAATCGATCTACAGTTTATTTCTATAGAGGATGAACTTGCAGATATATTCACAAAATCTTTGGTAGAAGAGAGATTTGTGAAATTGAGACAACTTTTAGGCATGATATTCATCGAAGAATAATACACAACTTGTAGGAAAAGAAAGAAATAGGATAGCCAGACAAAACCACTAAATTTCGTAGATTAAATATATTAGGATTAATGAATTACAATTAGGAAAGAATTTGAATTTTTTAAATAATTCTTTGTGAATATCTAATTTATTGAATATTTTTGAATTCTTGATTGATTGATATATATAGCATGTGATTGATAAATTATTTGAATTCTTGATATATGAATATTTGATCGCATGAAATTGTTTTTGAATATCTGAGCATGATTGAATATCCTGATAAAATCTTTGGTTTTCTTCAAAAACTTATTTTTTTTTTCGAATAAACCTGAACATAAATGTTCCCTCATTCCATATTACTAGTTTTAAACCTTACACCTATTTAATCCCAATCAAACATAGGAATACAAACTAAACCTCAAGCCTAAAGAATCCATCAAACCATCCATCTATTTTAAATGTCTTAGGAAGCACACAGTCTTAAAATCATGCATTCTCCTACCAAAATTGCTTATTTTGCTTCTTCCCTTACCAATCAAGAAATCTATGATGAACTCTCTACATTCTCTAAATGAGAGATTCAAACCAAATTTGAAAATACCATTTTCTTAAGAAAAAGGCAAGACTAGAGGCTCTACAAGTAGGCCCCAATAGAGCATTAGATGCTTTATTGAAAGATACATCTAAGGCACTAAAACAAGATGTTGAACAGAATAACAACAAAATACCCCATTGAAGAAAATTTAAGAGATGATTGAAGTGTTATTAGTAGAACATCGTCAAACAACCTAGAATTTAGCTTTAGATATAAATAAGATAACACCTGAATATTTTTTAACAGAAAAGTTGTTTAAATAAATAAAAATTAGTTATTTAGTTTTTATTTTTATAATAAAAAACACCAACTTTCTCTTTCTAAGAAGATATTCTATTTATTTTTATAAAATCTTCCAACTCTCTCTCTAAAAAAGTTGTTCTCCTTTTCTTTGCCTTCTCTCTAAAATTCCACCTTCCTTCCTTATCAAACTGACGATCAGAGGTCACCCTTAGATTCCTGGCATCGAGCAGAGCAAAAGTGTTCGATTAGATTCTTGACCAGAGTTAGGTTATTCGTAATTTTGGATTTTTGGAATTTCTTTAAGTATTTCTACTCTATAGAGGTAAGGGAAGCTAGTTTAACGGTTTTTAATAGATATTATAATTATTTGTTAATTAAATATGAATTTGATGAATTTGAATTGAATTGAATGAATGTTTATGTATGGTATGATATAGTATCAATGTTTGTGAATGATGTGATGTGTGATCGAAACATAGTATCTTCAGGAAAGGAGATACCCGTGTTGAGATTATTTGGAAGTGCATTGTTCGGGGATTCGATCTATCTAAGGAGGTATCCTAACTCTACTAGTATATTGGATTCTATAAATGAAGAATACCAGTTAGTGAAGAGTCGAAAGAGATTCATATGGCCATGTCTGAGGTTTGAAATAAGTGCTGATCGAAATAGGACATATGGATTAACTCTATGCATATGAGAATTGTACCTGAGGTTTGAAATAGAAACTGATCAGGACAGACTGTATCCGAGGTTTGAAATATGAGCTGATCGGAACAGATGGATGGTATATGACAGGTGCAAACCTCTGAGTCTAACTTAATGCACGAGTGTCTTCTAAAACTAAAGAGTCCAGTGTCTTTGTATGTGAGTCAGTATATGTATGATATGAGATGAATTGTGAAAGCTTGATTTGTTGTTGTTTGGTTGATATAGAAATTTAATTTATGAAAATATATATATATTTTTAAAACTTTGTAGCTTATCCTTATTTTTGTGTGGTGTTTATTTTGTTTTTAAATCTATGATGATTGTGTATTACACGTGAGTAAAGGATTTGACAGCTGATGTGAGTCCCCCATAAATTGATGGAGAAACTTTATTTTATTATAATTTTATGAAGATATTTTTTTTTATTAAATATTATGTGAAGAAGTATATTTTGAAATATATGAATGAATCTATGGATATTTATATTTAGTTCTCATCTAATTTTTGTGTAATAAAGTTTCTATTATATGAAAAATATGGGATGTTACACCAAATGTTCATAGACCTAGAGGAACGCTATCAAAAGGAAAAAGCAGATGATTATTTACATTTGCAACAGATGGAAGTTTGTTGTGCGAGGTGAATTGATAACCTTGCTCTTAATCTCACTCAACAAATTAACAAATCTCTAAATGATATTTTGTTTAAAACCATCTCAGCCCAGCCACCTAAGGCCTCACAACAGTGATGATTTCTTCGACTCACTTTTTTTGCTAATGAGAAAAAGGGGGAGAAAAGAGGAAAAGAAGAGTTTTTTTTTTTTTTAGAAAGAAGAGTTTTCAAGTGTTTTTAATTTAATTCTTTGAGTGCGGATTTGTTTGTTTTTTATTTTTGGAATTATTTGAGTGTTAAAGTTTAGGTTTGGATTTGAATTTAAGTTTGGATTGAGTATAACCTATGAAAAAAAATTATTAGAATTATATTGTGTTTGCATACTCTGATACATGCATAAAAATTCTCAAATACAAACGTGGCATTCATATTAATAAATCACCCACTTATAGTTTGTCATCATAAAAAAATGGGAGATTGTTAAGTCATTGGACAATATCATCTCTCAAACGATCTCATAAGAGTCATATGAGTTTTGATGATAACAAACATTAGACGACTAATTAAAAGATATAACAAAGTTCACAAGCATACAAAAAGTAAAACATTAACAGGAATTTTAGTCTAACAAATGATCATGCAAGAATGAATGCATCAAACAATACATTGATATACTAGATAGACGATCATAATCAAATGGAAGAATCGAAATTGAAAGTCATAAAAGACAAATCAAGGACACAAGATCATGCGAGATGAATTCGCCAAATACAACATCAAAGAGCATCAAATGATACTATTCAATAGTCATATCAGACGAAGTACTCAACATCTTCTTACATTAGGCAATCTATCATTACAAGAAGTATTTCTAAATTTTTTTTATAATTGTAATTATCAAAGACATAGTTTTCGAGTTTAATGAAAATTAGTTAAATCTAAATTACTTCAATGTTTAAAAACCATGCAAACTTCAAAAGTTTTTGAAAAGAAATTAACGCTGGAATTTATGATTGGAAAATTTTTATCTCAAATGTATACATTAAACATAATTGATTTTGATTAAAATTGTGATTCATCATCATTCGTGAAAAAAATATTTTCAGTGGACATAAGAAAGAACAACGACACAGATGTCTTCTATTTGAACAAGAGAATTATGAAGTTGCACCTTCACAAGTAATGGAACAATTAAAAGCACATATTACAAACATTCAATGTTCAAATTTTTACAAGAGAAGAAATAAAAAGAAGAACAAAACTTATGGAGAAGGCAATTAACATTTCTCGTCTCAACACACATAACTGATGCATGTATAGAAAATTTTCAAATTAATTACAAATCCATAATATGCATTAAAGAAGAAAATATTCAACAGTGCAAAAGATTTCATTCACAGAAGTTTTAACGACCATCATTCAAAAAGCTATATAAAGACCTTGAAGATAGAGAAGAAACATACATAAAATGGAAGATTAGTTTGAATACAATAGAGTTATAGAAAATAGAATAGAAATTGAGTTTCATTTTATATTAGCTTTTTGAGAGCAAACCATTGTAAATTCTTCATTGTGTGAAGGATATCCTATGAGCTTTGATTGTTCTCTTTGTTGAGAGTGTTTTCTTTCTCATTATTGAGAGGTCTTGATCTCAAAGGGAGACTAAGACTGATATACCTGGAGAGGTGTAAGAATACTTATTTCCTGAAGAGATGTGAAAACTCGTTGCTTGGAGAGGTGTAGAATACTCGTTCCCGGAGGGGTGTGAAAACTCATAACTTAGAGAGGTGTTAAAACTTGTTTTTAATGAAAGCTCTTAAGCAATTATTTGTTTAAGGGGATTGGACAAAACTTTGGTTATATGTTTAATCAGTATAAATTTGTGTTTACTTCTCTTTGCCTTATAGTTTTTTTTTTTTTTTCAAATTGTCCATATTGCATGGTTTGAGTTCAGGCTTCATTCAAACCTCCCTTTTCTGGAGCCAACTACATTTATAAAGAGGATATACACTACAAACACTCCAACAATTAAAAAAAGAAATAAAGCATAGCCTTTTGAATTTGTAAACTTCTAAGCACACTTTTTAATGTACTATTTAATGTGTAAAAAAATGAGATCAAGGTTCTATTTATAAGCTTCATAAAACATTGTTTGTAAACTGATTTGGACGTATTTAATCGATTATTTCAAGTTGGTAATGAATTTTCTCACTTAAATTTGAAAAACTATTACAATACTTTTGTTTTAATCGATTATGATACATGTTAATTGATTATTCTAGTTTTGCATTTAATTCAGGAAACAAAGTTAATTGATTATGCTTGGAACATTTGAAAACACATAATTTTGTTATCTATTTTAATCGATTAAACAAATAGATAATCGATTATCCTACTTTGAAACATCTTAGGAATAATTTAGTCCATCATTAAAAGCCTTAATTGATTAACAAAGTCATAAAACCTTTCTCACATGTTTTTAACTAATTTTCAAAACAATTATTTTTAATTAATTGTAATATAGGTTGTGTGCTGAACTAAGAAACTTGTGAATATCTTGTGTGAAAGACTCTCAAATACATACAATGAAAGCTAAAATATTCAATATATATTCAAGATCAACATCTTTAAACCTTATTATCAAAACAACTTCACTAAAGACTTGATATTATACTTCAAGTCCAACATGTTCTTCCATTCCTATATGTTTATCCATCTTTTTACTTTTGTTGTTTTATTCATTGTTTGAGTTTTTATTTTGTTCTTCTATATTTTGTTCAATCACACGGATTAATGTCTTCTAATATATGATCTAATCATTCATTATTAATATGATGAATGGTAATCTTAACATTTACATAATCCTATTCAATCAAATTTGTATTCACTTCTAACCTTCTTTGAGTTTGTGTGATCTTGTTGTTTGTTATTCGATTTTTTCAAATAAGTTTTAATTAACCTTAAATATGTGTTAACCTCTTTGAAATTGTAATAGAGCATTAGTCTTTGACTACAAGATTATTCGAGTCTAGCAAGATGTATTATCCTACAAACCTATTTATATTATGATAACATCATGGATGAGACATTATAAAGGACTATAAAAAGAACTTGAAGTTAGGATAAATATTATTATGATAACATTATGGATGAGACATTATAAAGGACTATAAAAAGGACTTGAAGTTAGGATAAACTTTTGTATTATTTTTTTACTTTTTTGTTTTGGACCTTTATTTTTATTGTATTTATTTTTTATAATTCTTGTAACCTTTTTAGAAATTAGCTTTTAAGAGGTTTATTAGATGACTTTATTAATGATTGGGTCTATAAGTATAAAGTCCATAGGTATAAATACTTGTACTTAAAATTTTTGAATGATTTTCTTGACTGAGAATAATCTTTTAAGTTGTTCCCTGAAACTTTGGATTGTTATATTTAAATTTTGCAATTGAAAGTGACGAATCTTTATTACCTCATTATTTTCTTTTGAATGTGCCATCAATTAAGATATTTATTGAAGTTTCTTCATTAGTTTATTCTGCACTTTTTGATTAAGATATATTGAAGTTTCTTCATTAGTCTCTGCTGCACTTTTTGTTAGAGATCATTTAGTGGAAATTGTCGAAAATGGTCATGTATTATGTGAGCTGTCATTTCTGTGAGTGAGTAGTTTCAGAATTTTTTTAACATTTTCAAAAAAGTTTTCCAAAGACACAATTTTTTGGGTGTTGCAAATAGCAATTAAGATGTTTTTTTTGGAGACGAGTTTCTAATCAGTTTGATTGAAGCAAAATTTTCTTTGATCTGTTTGTTGGAGCCACATTATTGAACAGCCGCTCGAATTCTTGGCAAGAGCACAAGAACAATATGAATTGGAAGCATGAGCTGGCATGGTGGTAATTGAACTGAATCACTCAGGTTGAAAGTAGCGGTGATTTCCGAGACGTGTGGGGCACCAACTGTTTGACAAAATTACGTGAATCTTGAATTTACTGTGAGCAGTGTAAGTTTGGTCCAAGTTGGAATTGATTGAATTACTTCTGATTCTATGATTCAGCCATGGATCACTAAACCGTGAAAACGTGAATTGTTGAAGCTGGTAGTGAATCAATTTTGAATAGTAACCGAAGCAAATTCGGTGGTGCAAGATTTTGTATCCAAGCAGCTCGTCAATTTGTTTAATGCATTTGAATCAAAGTGGTGATTCCACCGTTCCATTGTGGAATGTCTACTCTGGAGCACTTGTAGATACTTGTGAGGTTGCAATTAAGGCATATGCTTCACTATTGTTGTTCTGTGATTCAATTGATCAAATGATTAGAGAAACCACTAGCAGCTTCGGTGCAGAGTTGGTTGGTTCAGTGTTGATCAAATAATAACTTCAATGTACTTGATGGCTTGTTTGTTTCAAGCAGCTGGCCCAATTTTTCCATTCGTTCATCTTCCAATTTTGAGTGTTTGATTAAAGTGTGGCTTACGTGATGAAGTAGTTTCCAAACAGTGGCAGTTTCATTGTTTTGTTCTGTGCATGGGTGATCACACATTTGCATTTCTTGATTTAGCAATTAATCCAAACAGTGCAAGCTCCAAACTGAAATGAAGCAAAATTGAAACCGAGCACTGGATATTATTAGTGAATGAATTGACTTCTTCAATCGGTATGTAAAGACCAAATTTAATTTGAATTCTTGTGAAAAATTTAAAATTCTTGTTTGTTAAATATTTTCTTCGTATCCTAAAATTGATTTGAGTCATTTGTTCATTAGTTCTCTTTGAGTTCTTAATTTTCTGCTTTTTATTTGTGAGACATAGTTTGGTGAGATAAATTATTAAAAGATCTTGATTGTTTGAGATTAAATTTCGATATTACAAAATTAGTAGCTAGTTTTTAGTATCTATGTTTAGAGAATTTATTTAAATTTGATTGTAAGTCTTTGAGAAATTAAAAACACAAATTAAAAAAAATTAAAGTGATGAATCTTTCTCGACTCATCAATTTATCTTGATTATAGTATTAATTCAAGGTAGTTTGAATCTTCTTTATTTTTTCTGCATTTTCTGTTTTTTTTATCTTTTGGTGAAAATTGTAAAAAATAATCTTTATAATTAAATAATTTAATATGTGTAAAAGTAATATTTTTTAATTTATTAAATCAAATCTATTAATTAAGAATTTAAAACTTAAAAAATATCTATATAATTAAATGTATTTAAAAATATTTACCTAATAAAAAGCCCTCAAACAAATAAGTCAAACAAGAGCCCATATATAAACATATCAAATTGATCCGTTTTACTACATCTAAATAAAATAAGTTTTATTTCCCAAAGAATTAGCATCAAATATAAGACTTAATTTTCAGTATTTCATTCCCTTTGTTGTCCCATCACATGAAGAGCTGAAAAAAGCAACAAAAAAAATCACTGACAAGCCCCTAATTCGATATTAAGTGCTTAAAACTGCATAAACAATCCATTGAAAACAGGTTGGCATCCAAAGTGGCTTGGGGGAGAGCACGAGGCAGAGCAAGCAGATGCCCCTCTTTGGCTTTACCTAAGTGTACTTAATTATTATTAATTTAACTAATCACTTGCATGAGTTTTCATTTCTTTAATATAAAATTTTGTGTGCCTTCTTATTCTAATACCCCCATCTTATGGAATCTTAGTCAAAGGCTTGAAACTTACGTCCTCAGGCTTGGCTACTTTTTTCATGCCCCCTATGTGATGTTGCAACTCTTTACCCATTTGATCCATTTCATTAGCAAAATGCTTTTTGGCTTATGCAAAGCCACTTTGGCTTATTTTATTTCCCTTTTGGGGCAAGGGGTGCTCAAGCATTTTTAATTCTGATTGTGTTTCTTTCTTCTTATAGTATTTTGAGTTTTCTGTTGAGAAGTGGCAGTGTGAAAGAGAAAGTGAACGTTGGACTATGATCATGTGTAAAGGATCTTATGATTCAAAGCCTCAACCTATACTCGTGCAAAAACTTCATTGTTGCTCCCATATTCTTGCTGTCTCCTCCTAAACTGTCAGAATCATGTCGCATATTTAGCTGCTTTGCTAATCAATTTTGCAGCCTTTTCCAACTGATTTTAAAGTAATATCAACAAACATCTCCAACCACAGTTCTTTAAATTCAAAATTCACCTGTCAAACCAGCAATCATCAACGTGTCTGAATATAATTAAACTCGAACGTCTAAGGTAAATAAAATCCTTCCCATTATCAATCCTTCGGTCTAGAATTTGCAAAGAAAGGCCAAGGAATTTAAACAGTGAATACTAAACCACATAGTTAACAATATGCACATTTTTATGTAGCATGGATACAACAGTACGAGATGTATTATAAATACAATAGCACCATAACTTTTATTTTTGTAAAATTAAGATATGGATGCAACCATATTAAGTAATATATGTATTTTGATTCAATCTATAAATTTTGTATATTTTATTAACTTGTTTACTAGGAATCGTAATTTCTTTTAATGTAAGTTATATTTACATCGATTTGTCGTTGTCATGATTTATTCTAATCTGTAATCTCATGAAAAGTTTATGGATTAAGGATAATCATAGTCAAATTTAAATCCAAATGTTATGTTACATTTATCGGTATTTACATAGGTACAATATGGGTACGTTACCAATTTTGAAGTACCTGTGTGCATCAGTATATTATAACCCTATCAGTCAAAAGGTTGTGTAAATTTAGATCTAGCTAGGTAGCACCTGCTATGGATCAAAAGAGTGGAATTATTCAAGTAATCAATGATGGGGTGGAATTTCAACATTCTGAAACTGCAAGAGCTAAACCTAACAATCAAATTAACAAGGGTTAGGATTGGATTATCTTAGTACACCCTCCTTTCCACTAGTCTAGGAAGTCAAGTTTTCCTTATTATGGTGTTAGGCTCATCAAATTCGGTTTCTTGTTTCCTGAGTTATCACCTAATATGTGCATGATTTCAGGACTTTGTACCATTGGTAGACATAATATTATTTAACTAAGGAAATGCAGACTTTGATGCTGATAATTGTAGCCCCTAACCCTACTTATACATGCGGTTTTGATAGGAGTCTATTATGAAGGTAAGTGAGAGCACTCTCAAATGGTTATTTCTGTTATGAATTGTTATGTAGGATTCAACTAAACCAACTCCCTATCCACCAGTCATTTCCCTGATTATGTGGATCCAACCAGAGATAAACAGAAGAAAACAAAACAAGAAGCATTATAAAATATGAAGAGATAATGCTCATGTCCTCATGAACAAGAAGACAAATAATCTAGCATGCAGAAATTGAGGGCAGGTTATTGTGATAGCTTATTTTTGTAATGGGAGACCCATTATGGTGGTGGGTGGTGCCTGCCTACACATAGGAATATAGAGTGAGACATGGCAATGCAAGAAAGAGAAGCTTGGCTCAATTGCCTGTTTTGTTTTATCAATTCCCCCTTATTGGGGTATGGATTCCAAAGTGGTGAGGTGGGGTCCAATTGGTATCTGTCTGGTGGGTTTGGAGGCACTGCACACCCTTTCATGCCTCATCGCTGGCTCTTTTCTAGACCAAGGCGTGTTAGGACCACACCCTGAGACCTCTTTAAGAACCCCTCTTAACACCACTTCTAAACCAACTCTCTCACACAACACAACTCACACAACTTCAAACTTAACCTCAGAAGAACGAGGCAAAAAAAAGAAAGGAAAAGGGTACAACCTCGTTTCCCTTTCTAAGAGCAAGCAAAGAAAGAAATGAAGATGGATAGTTCTTCCATGGCGGGATCAAAGAGAAGGATATCATCCAACAGAGGGCTTGGAGGAGTCCTCAGAGAGCAAAGGGCAAGGCTATACATTATAAGAAGATGTGTTGTCATGCTCCTTTGTTGGCATGACTAGTTTTCAACACTTCAAGTCCAACCATGCTTTTCTTTCCATGGAAATGGAAGAATGGTTCTTTCTATGTTTCTTTTCTTTTTTTTCCTTGTTCTCTTTTTCTCTTTCTTTCTTTCTCCTTCTGATTCATGGTGGAGTGTAAATAGAATCGGCGAGATATCATGGGAGAGAGTATAACAAGTTTTGTACTATGGGTTGCTAGCCTACATGGCTGGGCTATATATGTATATCGGAATAGCATGGATTATAATGAAAGCTATGTCAGCAAATCATATCTCCAAAATCCATCTTACTCTTTTGTTCTTTGCATTGATTAACTTGGAATAGCCATTAAGTTCATGTCTTCCAAATTCCTTAAACATTCAACAACTTGTTCACCTTTTCTTCCCCTGGCCTTCTTTGTCAGTATAACCATGAGAATCATGGACTAAAACATTCATGAAAGATATATGTTTGTCTGATAAAGTCACTCTGCATTTTAAGAATCTATAATAATACTACTAAATATTGCCAATACAAATGGTATTGATCACTAAGAGTTAACTAAGGGATGGATATAATTAAGAATCTAGTCCCCCTGAAACATCTTTTTAGACTGAATCTTTTATAGACTTTTTTTCTGGTTTTAGTAAGAATATCACAATAAGGAAATTTTTATTTGCTATTTTGTTATGGTTGCAACTTGCAAGTGCTATCAAGCACGTATCTTCGAAAACCAGAATAAGTCTTTTACCATTGTAGTTTTCTTAGATTCGCTGGCAAATATCCTGAGAAATGAAGTGTAGAACACCAATGCAGATTAACTTTTCTGAATATTCAATAAAAAAAAATATAAAGGAAAAATAATTGTGTTTCAATTACCCGAGTGTTTTTTACTGCACTCACACAACTGCAGCATGTTGTACACTTGATTATACATATATATATATATATATATATATATCTTTCAAATCAAATTTTCTGACAAACTTGTCTCTAGTCCTAACCTAATTTCTTAGTAAAACTGTATGAATTTTGGCTCATGAATGAGTTGGGGTAAACGAAGTCTTTTAGTAAAAGTAAAGTTTTGTATCCTTTAACTTTTATTGCGAAAGCTATGATGTAAAATGATCTTAGGTGCTAAACTAAGACTATTTAGATAAAAAGGTGCATAGTTTTAGAGAGAAATACGAAATAGTGACAAAATGATTTGATCCATTAATCATTTAAAGTGGAGATTTTGCTGATGACTGTGAAAACTGCTAGCCATTCATTGACATTACAGTTTAGGGATTACACTTTCTTTTTCCCCTCCACCCTCAAGTGTCATATCCATAAAGTGCTTGCATCTTAGACCAAAATGAAATTATAGAATGGTTCTTTGTGGGGTCCCTCTTTTAATAACTGCTCTAATCATTCAGCCCTTAAATTATTCCAAAAATTAAACCATTTGCTGTAGTTTAATAAGATAAAAAGTATTCCATTTAGCTTTAGTGGAATTCTAATTTAATGACTCCATTAAAAATAGTTTACTTGTTTAAAGATTTGTTATATACTTTTCAAATTTAATTACTCTTGATTTCCATAACTTCATATGACATTTATCCATAAAAACTACTAATTTCTTTTATTTTATCCATACACTTTTTAATTAATCTTAACTTTTATCACAAAACTTATAAGTATTAAAATGGATAAAATTGCACAAGTAGAAACCAGAAGTCGAAAAATGTAGATTATAATAATGAATATGGTTTCTAACTGTAAGGAACTAAAACATAAAGATAATACATATATATAAAAACTAAATAAGTTGTAAAGCCAAATCAGAACCTATTTAAAATCTAAATTAGAAAATAAAAAATTAATTTATCCAACACTAACTTTAATACAAAGTATTTAAAATAGGATCAAAGGGCAGTTATCAATTAAAAATGTTCTTACACCAAACCCTTGTCATGATACATATCATGAATGAAAAAATCCATAAAGTTGGTCAACCCATGTAAGGAGATTATATAAAGACATTTGGTTGCAAACAAATTAGTGATAATTGATAATTAGATAGAGTTCTTAATTAAAAGAATTATCTTGGTATGTTTGTACATGTGTTTTCTTTAAGAGGAGAAAAATTAATGGTTAGATACAGGGAAACATGGAATGTGCTGAACCAAGGCAAGACCTTGGGCTGGTATGCACTATGTTCAGATATTGTTGTCATGCAATCTTGTTAACAATAGGAATGTGAGTTGAGCATGTTGTCTTCAACCTAACAACACATGAATCAACCTTTTTATTTGAAATGAGAATGGTTCAACATTTATTTGCTTTCAGTGTTATTTGTCATTAAGAAATTTGGAAACAGCAGACACCACCAACTGATTCACGGAAGAAAGAAACAAATTATTATGCTTTTGTGGTCAAATCTGTGTTGTGGGCCTCTCTGAGTCATCTGGTTCCACCCCCACTTTCACGTGTGCATTGTTGTACACCATACTGCCTCCTCATGCGAGAGGATCATGACCACTAAAAAAAAAATCTAATGATTTATGTAATGCACATAAGGTCAAGGATTGAGCTGTCTTTTTTTTTTTTTTTTTTTTCAGGTCACATGATATTAGTGCAAAATATACATCATATTGTTGATAATTATATTGTTGATAATTATGTTTGTCATGAATCACTTTCAACGAGTATTTTTTTTTCAGCTACAATTTGTTTTCATCTATTTAACTTGAATTTGAGGTTAAAAAAAAATCTGAGTTCAGTTCTACTCAAACCCATTTTTTAATGGATTGAATTGTCTGTATAACAAAGAACTTTTTCAATAATAATTAGACACAGTTTTTGGTCAAAAATTCTCTCAAACTCTTTAATTGTATTTTTTTATTTTACTTACAAAATTTAATGATTAATTCAAATCTAGGGTAGGTTTGTTTTGGTATTCCAAATTGAAAAGATCATTCTTACAATAATTTATATAACATCAACTTTGTGTCTACCTATCCATTATTATGATATGTAATAGAATTATAAAGATTAAGTTGCAAAAAGTGGTGCATGCACATAAAACATTGTTCCATTTTATATATTTTTAGTCAATATGGTTTAAAAAGAGTTTCTTTTATTTCTTATATTTCATGTGGCGATAAAATTATGTTGGACTGACTAAAAAATAAAAATAATTGAAGTGTGTTTTAAAATTTTTTGAAATCTTTTTACAAAGTTCTCCTTCTCATAGACACTGACAAATAAAAGTTATAGTTAATATATGATTTATCAAGTAATAATTTTAAGAATATTGTCAGATGACGATCATCGGACACATTTTAAGTTCGATAGACACCTTGTCAAAAACTCTTTTCAAAACTCGTCATAAGATTGTACTTTTTAAGTCAAATAAAGAGTAATAACATGCAATCTAAAAAGATAAGAGATAAGAAGACTTTATCCAAGTTATTTTTATATTGGTTCGAATGTGAACAACATACTATCTCTAGTATTAGATCAACTAATCATTTCATTAATTAAGGATTTCTATGTAGAGAAGATACAAACTCTAAAATAAAGAGGGTGAGTTCATGAAGGGATGAATTGAACTATCACAAATTTTTGAAAACTTTAGAATGGATTTAAAGAGTCAATCAATTTTGAAAATTTGGTTGTCTTTCCTTTAACTTGTTAAGATCCTGAGACAAAGACATAAGAACAAATTAAAAAAGAAAAAATAAACTTGAGATAGAGAGAAGAAGAAAGACACAATAATTTGATATTGGTTCACTCTTTTCAAGAGCTATATCCAATTTCCTAGCCACACTAGCCAAGCTCACACTATATCAAAGTGATTACAAACACATGTCCAATATAAGTAGCACAAGAACTCAACTCTGGAACCCTACAAGAATGAATCTTTAAACCAATAACACCCTTATATGTACTATCAACTATTTAAGATGTTTCATAAAAGAAAAATAAGCATTTAAAGCTACATGGAGTGCATTTAATGCATAGTCCACTATCAAGCTCATGAGACGTAGAAAAAGATATTCAAGTTAGTTAAAGTTGTCAAACAGTCACAAAGGGATTTGCTTAGTGCCTTATAATGTTAACCCCTTGAGTATTGTTTAGCCTTATAGCTACTCTTGGTTAATCCTATGAATATTCTTCCACAAGTCACACCTAGCCTAACGAGTATTCTTGTACAAGTCACTCTTGACTTAACCAAATATTCTTTCACGAAACATTCCTGACTTAAATGAGTATTCTTTAAATAGTAGTTTCTCCTTGCTAATAACCGAGTATTCTTTGTCGAATAGCCACTATTGCTTAAGATACAAGAAATATTAGTGGTGATCAACAGATCACACAGTTTGCTCACTAAAGAGGATTATCGTCTGTTGATGCATATGATACTTGTATACTCTCTTTTAGTTAGCTAATAGAAGACAAACAATATTCTCTGTGAAGCTTCTGATGGGCATAGAGATTTTACCAGCATTTCAATACTATACAACGTGGTCTCTTTTGCGCTTCTTCTTGGATTACATTTTAAGAAGGTAGTCGTTGTAAATCATTTATGCTTGTTGAGAAGCTTCAACACTTCTAAATGTTTTTCTTTTGTTTGATGAGCTTGCATGTGAAGGATGCATTGAATGTCTTTATATAACATTAAATGTCTTTTTCTTCTTTTTCTAATCTCCCAAAAAGTTGGATGTCTCTTCTTGGGCAATGTGCATTTGCTAGACTTTTTCAAAAGTGCATAACCGTACGTAACAAGATAGTTTTTCCAAAGCTATCAATGTTATTATTTGGGAATTGTTGAAGAAAAACAACTTTAGCTATTTCTCCAAAAGATCATTTGATGTTACTTGAGCTTGCAAACATATCACCTTGACAAATGAAAGTAATGGACATTTTCTGCAACGTAGTATAAGTGTATAGATACCCAAGTGGTACAAGGTTATGTTTCCATGTGATGTTCTATATTATTTATTTTCTTTTTCTTTAGGATTATTTGTTTACTATATGATTTTAATAAAAGTTCTTGATTAGACAATCATAAACAGTCTTACTAGGATTAGTTCTAGAGTAGAATACGAAACAAAACAAATTCTAGAATACTTTTGACTGTGGTTCTTTTTAGATTTATGAAATTCTTTGTACAATGAATTCATTCTCGAAATTTTTTTCTAAGATTTTTAACTCAATATATTGATTTTTCGTAATAAAATTTCAATGAAACAACGCTGAAAAACTTAAAATAAAAATTTATACAATGAACAAACACAAACTATGCAATTTCTTTTTTTCAACACTAACATCTCAACTCTTTTGATTTATCATTTTCTTTTCTTTGAATTTGGATGCTCCTTCTTAACACAACTTCAATGACATATCAAAATGTTCAAATCCAAATCCGTGTTCAAAATTATTGAGTATTCAGCTAGCAATAAATTTTCCAGACCAATGTTATTAGTAGACAATTTCTAGGGAAATAAAACTTAAAGGATGCCAAAATTTGGAACAAAACTACAAGACACACTAGAAATCTAACTCTAAAAAACTTATCAATATAATAATAAGCTATAGAACTCAAACTTGGGAAGTAAACTTACTTAAAGTACCTTACCTTGCAGTTCAAAGGCAAAACATTTCATCGAAGACCTATTAGACATAGTCAAAATGCACAAGTCATTTTCACAAACGCCTTCTAAACTAGTTTATACCACTAGAGTTTATGATAAGTTTAGGAAATACATGACATATGACATAGCAAGTAATGATTCAAAACTCAAAATTTCTCAATTCTAAAATATTTTAATCGGATGAAATTGTAAAAATACTAAAAGAATATAAAAGCCACTCGGCACACATAATATGAACACTTAAGCCACAACTAGTGATGGTTCTAGTAAGAACAATTATTTTGAACTAAAACAATGAGACATACACAAAACATTTAATTGGTACAAATTGTCTTAGACATGTAAAAATTCATGTACACAACACCGAATTACAAAAACACTTAACAATAGAGAAGAACAAACTCTCAACTCTTGAAGAACCAAAGCTCTTATATGAAATGATGGCCTACTATGTTGTGTCAATGCATGTTCTTCTTTTTTTCATGGATTTGATTGTATTTTACTTGCATGGAGAGGGAGGAGCATGGAGTAGGAGTAGAAGAGCTCCCGATTTCGGTTTAGAGATGGAGGTTTGGTAGAATTCCTAGAGTAAGGTTAGGCCAACACCTAGGAGGAGTCTAGAATGTGTCTTGAAAATGACTACTTTAGAGAGAACAGAGACAAATAGAGAATACGCCACAAGTTGGGCAGAAATTCATTACTAATTCAAGGTTAAATTTCATGTACATAACACTCCTATTCATAAGAGATAAAGCTTGCAAGAGAAGCCTCCAACCCTAGATGACTAATCCTAAACCTAACTTGGAGTGCAAGCTTCACAAAATCCTCTCAAATGAGAGGTTGACAAGTGTCACTCCATGAGAGGCGCAAATCTTCTCTATTGACAAGTGCCAAGTGGCAAAGGCACCACATGTCCATGTAGGAAGCACCTAACCCTAGCTCAAGCTAGGGTTTTTAACCTAAGTTGGCATCCAAGTTAGGGCTTATGACTTAGTTAGCACCTCAAATTCTCTTAGGGTTAGGGTTTGTAACCTAATTTATTCTTGGCCCAAATACAGACCCAAAATGAAATCATACGCTACTGGGCATAGAATACAAGACCCAAAATGAATTCTTATACTATATTGTACAATTTTTACATATAGAGGTTTTATATTCTTGATGTTGTAAATACTCTAAAGTGGTCTCTTCAAATTTAAACTTAGGCCCAAAGCTCTGTTTAGATGCCCAACAACCTCATATAGACTTAAACTCCTAGGAAGCTCATAATCAGGCCTCTAGCTTTGTGACTTCTTTCTTCTTATCTATAATCTCCTGGATGGTCCTCCATCACATCTCTTCAATTCAAAGTGAAATCTACACAAAACAATATAGAAAGAACACCAAAACTAGTGTAATGGGTAGTAAAAAAATATTATAATCACTCCCTAAATCTTTACACTCAAAAGTGTTAAATGATGTACGAAAATCTAGACAGGGATATACTGCAGTTAGTTCACTCAAAAAAAGTTCAAAAGATCTCAAAAATTGCTTCAAAATTCAAATCATGAAATATTTTATGACAAGTGAAATAGGAACAAAAATACGCTTAGAACTTTTAATATTGGTAAACTAGGGACAAAAAATGAAGAAAAAGCATAAATACAAATTGAAAAGCTAAATAAGAAAGGACACCAAAAGATTACACCAAATTATATGACAATTGACTCAAAAAAATTCACAGAAAAAATTGAAAAGGACAGTTGTATAGGCAAAATTTAAACAAAATTTTTATCCATAATAATTATACAAAATGTTCTAATGAAAAAGATCCCTAAAATATACACATTAAAGGAGACAAAAATCACAAAAAGTGAATGATACAATTCAAAAATGCCTTATTGAAAGCCAATTAGACAATTGAATTAAGAAATTATGACAAACTAATTAATCATGAGACTACCCACTTTTCAAGATTTTTCTTCTAACTTTTTGCAACGTGTTTATTTTTATTTCTTTGAAATTTTCTTGGCCTTTGAGGCTTGTATATGTCTCTGCAATACCAATTATAATATCCAAGAATTTTTTTTTATAGTTTTTTTATTCATGAAAACAACTCCTAATGAACAACCAAAAGAAGATGGGATTACAACACTTGCATCTAAACGTTCATAAGCTTCAAATCTTTCAAAAACATTTTCAATACTACACTGTCTTTCAAAAGAGATTTAACACAAATCTAGAAAACTTCAACATCAAAATAAGAACTCAAAAAACAAAATAAGATACCTAAAATCAACCAAGCATTAATATCATACCCATTTGTCCTAGAAAATTTTTAGCCAGATCACAAGATATGGATGAAATGGCTTGATTAATGATGTAATGGATGAAACAAACAAAGAAGCATGTTCCAAACAAACACGATATCATTTTTTCAAAATAAGAAAATAAGAAAGAATCAAGAATCACATCTAAATAGAAATGGTTTCAAACCCATTATTGAAGAACACTTATTTGGAATGTGTTAAACACCTCCTTATAATAGGTTGATCTTTTAGCTCTGATGGTTCCTTGAAGTAAACCTTATAAGGTTGGAAGGATATTAATCAACTCAAGGAGATGTGTAGAATAGAAACTCCGTGAATGAATGACAAAAGCTTGGGGAAGCATAGGTTTTCATTAGCAATCAATTCAGCATTCATGGAAAACAAAAGAAAACACAAGAACAAGTAAAGAAATGAAAGTAAAGATGGATCAAGACAAGAGAATGGAGAAAGAACATGCCAACTTTAATGAGAATTCAAAGGATAAGTGCATGGAGATTTTCCACTTGAGAAAACTTCTCAAGATAAGAATCAAACCAAGAGAAGAGAACTCTTAAAACTCTCAAATATGAACTTATAAAGAGAATTTCATTCAACATTAAGGGTGAGTTTACAAATGAAGGAGACTCCATTTTATAGAAGGATAGCTTGGCCTAGAATAAGAAGAGTTAAGAAAATGGAGTTAACTTTGCTAAACAAGAGTACCTAAACATGATTACTACATGATAATCCTTTGAAATTAAAGAGTACATATGCATAGTTCCATGAATTTAGGAAAAATAAGGATGAAACTTTTAAGAGTCACACGTTAGGCGCCTATTCCTACTCTCTTAAGGTCACTAGATGGCTCTTGAACTGGAAGGATTAAGTGAAAGAGTCAAACTATCCATGTATACTTGAAAGTGAAATGTGATGATAGAAGCTCTCTAAGACGAATCTTGATAAAGGACCATCTGGAAGACTAGACATTGGACCCTTGATTGGGGTCATGGCTAAGAGACTAGAGGAGGAAAAAAGACTTCAAATGACTCTTCTTTTATGGAGAGTGAATTATTAAACTTCCTTCTCTTTCTTTTTGTCTTTTGTAAAAATGTAGAGGAGTAGCTTTTGTATAAAAATAGGACTATGAACTTTATATAAGAATAGTTTTTTTTTTCTTCTATTATAAAAATTATAAGCCTAAGTGGGCTACATTGGGTATAATTAGGATTTAACTTAATAAATCAAAACTCTGATTTCAAGATAGCATGCATTCCTCCTCATTAGGAAAGTCAAAATCCTAATTAAAGAGGTTAAAAGAAGTCAACACGACCCACCACTCATTCCAAACAACCATGCATTCATAAGGAAGCTTATAAACACTTGATTTGGCCTTGATGTGAGACTTGGAAGAGAGTAGGGGCTAAACTTTACTATACTTCCTTCCTTTGTGTAATTAGTCCCATATCTCCTAGAGCGTGTGCAAAAAGGCTTCAACACTTATAAATAGAGTCTCTTGCCTTTTTTTATAAATTACTTTGAATTAAACTTGAATTGACTATACTTATATATTTGTTCTTCAAAGTTACTAAAAATAAAAGTATTCTCCTAGACTCACCACCAAAAAACCTTGAAAGTGAAGGTTTTAATTATAAGTTTCATTTTTTCTCAACTTTTCTTAATTTTTCTACTGCAAATCGGATGCTTCCATCAAATTTTTCCTTTATTTTTTTTTATTCCTTTTATCATACTTCTTCTATTTTTTTTTCTTCTTTATGTTTAATATCGTCTTCATCTTCCTTATTTATATCACACAGTCAATTATTTTTAAAGAGTTGTTTTGGTACTAAAAAAAATCTAAATATATCATTATATATGATTCAGAGAGAGATTTAAAAAAAATTTACATCACTGATTTTGAAAATATCTACATATAACTTTTTTATAATAAAGTATTATATTATAGTAAAATAATAATTTATTTAAATATAAAATCATTGTATTTTATTATTTAGGTGTCAAAATAACAGCGCGAATTTTAAAAAGTAATAGTACCAAATTATTACATCTTCAAAGGTACATCAGAATTTCTTTCTAAGTTATTTTTTTCTTATGTAATTGCAAATTATATCAGCACTGCTTCAAAATTAAAATTTTCCATACGACCATAGAAAGTGTAGCACAAGTCTCTCCATATTGATGGAAGAGATCAGGTTCTCCAAAAGGACTACCTTTCTTCTTACCTATAGCCGGAATAATGATCTTTGGTAGGTTCCCTAGATTTCCTGTTCATATGAATCTAAAAAAATGAGCTCAACCATAAAATGCATATTGAGAATGATGCAAAAGTTTGATGCTTTAATAAAAATAATATATTGCAAATGTAATCCAGGCAGCAAGAGATCAAAAGTGCAAGGTATTTTCTTAGTATAAATAGAACTTGTAGGTACATCAATTGTATGACTATCATTAGTCATAAATGGTAGCATAAAAATCATGTACAAGTAACTCCTATTTACCTATAACACCATTTAGGATAGTTCCTTTTATCTTTTTTTATATTTTAGAAGAGCTATAGAGAGAAGCCTTGAGTTAGACAAAACACCTAAAACAAATTATGTAGTAACTATATTCATATATGCTTATGAGCTCCAACAGTAAGATAAATAGATTATGAAGCAACATTTCCATCTAAATGACTTAAGATTGGATGTGAATCCTCTCCATACACTCAATATATATTGTGGATCATGTTCAATGAACATTCTTTTTTCTCTTTGATTCTATGTATTCATGGGACAAAAGTTGGTTTGTTTTTTAAATATCACGATGACAATTAAAAATGATGTTAAGTAGAACAATTACGAAAATTGGTCTTTGTGGTGATTACAGCCGCTATAAATTATTTTTATTTAAGAAAATCATGATTATGCTGGCAATTACAACTGCCAGTAAATATTAAATGTATACTTTTTAAAATTATTTTAAAGACTGTTAAAATCAATTTTAACAATTTTAGTGACAATTATATTAAACTAAAGTTATGATTATTTTATTAAGTTAAATTTTACGTCAATAAATTAACTTACTAACATAGAAATAGTAACTAAAATGTTACTAAACAACATACTTAACTAATGTTAAAAGTCAAATTTTTAGTAATGATCTAATACTTATTTTTATATTTAATTAAATTATTAAATCGATCAAAACATATTATTATTTATTATTATCCAAATGTAACTCTCACATAAAAATAAAAATTCTCTCATCATAAAAGCATGTTTATTCGTTAATAATATATGTAACTTATTTTAAGATAAATGCTTTAACTACAAGTATATATCATGTTAAACAAAACAATATTAATAATAACAATAATAATAATTTTAATATTTATTTTTTAAAAATAAAATATCATGTTGCACTGAATTTAGTCTACCAGAGAAACAATTCGAATCCAAGTTAAATAATATCAAAATATATTATTCTTAAACTCAAATTCATTTAAAATCTCTTGGAAGGTTGATAGTACATAGGCATGCTATTCAATCGTCATACCATGCCCACGTGCACACCTTCATTTTGGTAAACCCCACCACGTAGTTTTGTTCTCTTTCAAACTTCAATCACAACGTAACACTTCCCACTTTTGTTCCCCTTCTTCATTGTTTTTCATGCTCTTACTCCATACTCCATGCTTGTGCTACCTTCATACATCCCCCTCTCCTCATTTCAATCTTAACTTTCTTGTCCTCTTCAGCTTTTTCCTCCTCTCCAATGTTTGGGTGGGAGAGAATAACACATAAGTTTTCAAATATGAAATATATATTCAACTTCTGTATACTTGTTTAAAAAGTTAGATGAATTACGAATGTAATGACAAATATTTATGAAAGAGAATTTTGATCAATATTGATTATTAGATAAAGCTATCTATAAAAATTTAAGTAATGAAAAATTTGACCTACATATTGATCAAATTTGTTATATATAATTTAACTATTCTTACATTTAGTGTGAACGAATCCTGTATAGAAATTATCATTGTCACTTTAGTAATAATAACTAATGTCTTCTACCTAATTTTCCATTTTTTTAATTTTATTAATTATTATAAATTTAAATTTAAATGTTATAAAAATAATATTTAAAGTTGTTTTTATTTGTCTCAAACGAGAATTTTCTGAAACAAAGTTATATATTGTTTGACAATGTTTCTTAAAAAAATCAATGTAATCAATATATATAATACTAATTTACGCTATATATGCTTTTAACAACAGAAACATATCAAACAATGAAAACAAATTATAAAGTTTAAAAATCGAAGAAAAAAAAACGAAAAAAAAATCCTTTCAAATTTTCTCTTCTCTTATACAAAGATTTGGAAGAAAAAATGAATTTTATAATTAAATAAAAATACTAATTTTACTATAATTAAATAAAATATAATAAAAATATTTATTATTTTAATTTAAAATAGTAAATAATTAAAAATATATATAAAAATTAAATTTATAAGCAAAATAATTAATAAAATAAATAAATTTAATATTTTGTTAATATATATTTTATATTAAATATTTAAATAAATTTGTAAAATAATATTAATAATAAATTTAATAGATTATATAAATATATATATATATATATATATATATCGATTATA
>Ga0209700_103222_pt1 | contig 31639 bp, 15 predicted proteins | sample SiratroredBW_FD_187528 | JGI IMG/M metagenome (GOLD analysis project Ga0209700, IMG submission 187528) | Root nodule microbial communities of legume samples collected from California, USA - Siratro red BW (SPAdes) (version 2) | ecosystem: Host-associated > Plants > Roots > Nodule | place: USA...
TGGTTAGGTATTGGTCAACCATCTCAATTTTGACTAAAAATCATCGCATTAACTAGATACGAGTATGAGTAATACTTGATTTTTTAGATGAGGACACAGATGAGTATATATATATATATATATATATATATATATATATACCCACCCTTCCTCTCTCCATACTCGTCTCAATACTCGTATCTATCGTGTTTTAAATTACTAAAACACATTTAATGTATTAGATAATCTAAAAAACTTATATTAACTTTTCTTTAGTCATTGGTTTCCTAACCTATTTCTATGTCATAAATTTGATCAATTTTACTATTTTTTATAATTATTTGACATTTGTCAATTGTTATTTGATACTCTCACTTGATATTTATACAATTGTAATTTCTCTTTTGATATTTAACATTGAAAAAAAAATGTATATCCTTTTGGCATTGATCAATACCTGATAATATCGTCTTTCTTTTGTTGTGATTTTTATTTTATATAAAAAATGATTTAATCAATATTTGGAACAGTAAAGACACAAGTATGGGTATACTTATTTTCCAAAGGAGATGGGGATGGGATAAAAAAATCATATATATTTGATTATTTTTACTCTTTTCTATAATTATTTAACCTTTATCTAATTGTTATTTGGTATTCTCATTTGGTATTTATACAATTTTAATTTCTTTTTTGATATTTGACATTGGAGAAAAGAAAATGTGTATATTTTTTATATTGAATACATGATAATATCATGTTTCCTTTGCTGTTATTTTTATTTTGTATAAAAAAATAATTTAATTAATATTTAGAACAATGCAAACGCATGTGTGGGTATACCTATTTCCTGAGGGATGGGACAAAAATTCATATCTCTTAGGGTACGGGTACGAGTATGAGGATGAGGATAAGAATGAATTTTTAGTTTGAGGATAGGGATATAATAGTCAAACTCACATTTATCTCACCTTGTTGTCATCCCTATACACCCACATCTTAAGGGAAAGGAAATAACAAACATAAACTTCTAATCCCTTTTCTCTATCATCGTCTCATCTTTATTGACATTATCCTCCTATAACATTGTCTTCTTTCATATAAAACATAATCATCAGAGTTGATAAACAACAAAAAATAGGGTAAGCTAGAGTTCTAAAAACAAAACATATTGTATTAGACTATACTAATGTCAGTATACTAATGACATCAATTACCATAGACATTTGACTATACTTTCCAAAGACACATTTATTGTATTAGACTCAGAGATATGTACATGTTGTTTTAACTTCACTAAGTTGTCACCACAACAAAGCTACATACCAATGACATAGTCCACTCGTATGATAGGGTAAATCTCTGTGATCTATCCGACACAATTCTTTTTCACATTGCAAACTTGGTCATAAGAATCTCTTTCAACTCTCACCACATAATATTTTTCTATACGTGAGTCCAATATCATTAGTTAGAATCATCTCTTTCCAAATCCTCAATTCAATACATCACCTACATCTTAGTATTCCCTTCCTAGAAATAATTATCTTTCCAACACATCATATGTTATATCACAAGCACAACCTTATATACTCTCTTTCATATACATTTTATCTCAAATCGCATACTAATAAATTGTAATTTTATCATTCATCCTATTATAATAATATTCAATATGTTGATAAAATATAAAAATCTAGTGAAAGATACACAAAGTTTAGCATTTAAGAATATTTAAAAACATACTTCTCACAATTTAGAAAACACTTTCTCGCTTAGTCACCACTTTGTTCGTGCAGCAAAATGAGGGCATTTGGAAATTCATCCAACCATGATTTCACTCATTTAGCCAAAGTGTTAGCTTGTTTGGCGAATTTTAGTTGCCCAACAAAAATAAAAAACTTTGCAGACTTAGTGACCAAAGTATTTGTCCATCATTTACACCACTGAGAGTTTTCATAAAAACAACTCGCTTAACGAGAATATACTTGTCCACTAAAGCTCATGGATTTTCAATTAATTGAATTTTTCCCAGCGAAAGTTATCTCACCCAGCAACCAAACCATTGAGAGTTTTTTTTATTAAACAACTCGTTAGATGAATTTGACTCACCCAAAGACCAAAACTCTTTTTAAGTAATTGATTTTCGTCTAACAACTATGTATAATTTAGAAATTCTATAGAACATAACAAATAACTTAAATCGATTTGGCTCAACATACAACAAATCTCTCCTTTGGAATTCATTCATTCACTAAAATTAAACAATTATATCTTAACATCTCCAACAGTTCACATCTCATACATAATAGACGTAACTAACTATAATTGTCTCAAAAAATATTGACATATCACACACTTTCAAACTCAAACTTTCAACACTTCATTATTTCATAAACTATATATATAGCACTTAAAATATACCTAAAGAAATACAATCATTGTATATAACTTCAAAATTTGTGATCATGTTACGTTTACATCCAGACGATCTATCCTAAAATACTATTAAAGAAATAACTAATTTCCTTACATGTTAAATCATGTTTACTCAAACTTAAGCTCCCAAATTTTTCTATGTTAAAAAGAAAGCTTATGTACATAAAAACTCTAATGAACAATCTAAACATACCTTCATCTTTTCTTACTAAAAGAAATTCATCTTTGCATTAGAAACAACACATAGAAGCACAAAAAACCTAAACATGCAACAAATTCTAAAAACTAACTTAACAAAATAAGATAAAGAGAAACTTAGTCAAAAAGATACTTTTGATGAGACAAAAATATTATACTCATTAGTTATAATAAAGATCAACAGAATGTTCAGTTTAAAAAAAGAAAACAAAGAAAAAACATAAATATTTTAGAAATAGTAACTTTTTTGAATGAAATTTGAATAGTTATATTTTTTACTTTAAATTTTTTAGTTTAAATAATAAAATATTTATATTTTATCTTAGCACATATTAAATATATTAACTGATTAAAAAAACTAAATATTATTTTTAATTTTATAAATTAACTGTTTTATAATAGTAATTAATATATATTTTTATTAAAATTAAAATTATAGTATTATCATAAGTTATTACATTATTTAATTGTCAGATAATTAAATTTATGCTCCTTTATTTTCATTTTTTATTTCATTTGAGCAATCTCATTTTCTATTTTTTTTTTTTTCACTTTAATCCCAGACTAAAAAAGGCAGTGTTACTAGTAAGAAAATCCAAAAAAATGTGATTCCTTCCCCAACCCAACCACATCATAATTATTTATTTTGTTTCATCTATATCGCATCAAACAAAACCTTATCATTAATTCTGCTCCAAACGTGGTACATTGATTAAGTGGAATTGAAGTGGTAGCGTGAACCTCGAGCCCAAGAAGTTTCGGGGAAAGTGCCAGTAAAAGTAGGACACACCACCTAACATACCTATGCAACAAAACAAAATTTACTTTTTATATATTTTTATTGCTAAATGATTAAATATATTTTATTAAATAATTTTTTCTCTTTATCAAATGGAACATCAGTGAATGGAGTTCAGTATCACTCCAGGAACAAAATTTTTTCTATAAATTCTTATAGAAAAAGATAAGAAAAAATATTTTTTATCAGTTAAAATTAATTTATACATCAATTAAAAATAAAAAAATTTAAAATATAGATAAATTAATTTATGGAATCTAATTTTAAGTTATAATAAAACTATTTTTTTCTTCTACAACAAATTTACATAGAAGTTCATAAAATAGAGTTTGTCTTTTTATTTTTTTTCGGTTAGTCAAGACCGACAACAGACGTATATTCCAAGGTCCATCTTAAAACCAACACAACACACTTATCATTAAAGTCCTTATCTTACCAGGTGTCGTCATTGCCATTTGATTCATGGTACTTTACAAAAAAAACCAAATATTTTATTAAATTTTAAATCTGAAACGATCTTGAGGGAACCTCCTATGAAAAACAAGAGTTGCAATAGTTTTTGTTTTTATTTAATGTCATTATAGTAATATAACATGGGAAGAAGATTTTTTATTAACAACGTTAGAAAATCAAAACTAATGCTATAATAAATTTATGCGATTTTTATAATAATTACTTTCAAAGTCAATTATGTACTACTTCTAGATTTTAAGATAAACAAAGTTATCTAATTTCACATTCACTAATAATATTAGTCAAATTTATGTGATGGTTTTAAGTTCACAAAATAAAAAAAAATTAAATGATTTAAATTATCCTTTATTAATACAAGTTTAATAAAGATATATCTCTAATTTTTCAACTATGTTGTATACTTTTTTTAATACATACTTACTTTTAATTATTTCCTTTGCTTACTTTTGTGTATAGTTTGAGATATTCTAAAAAAAATTAATAATATTTCTTTATTTACATAAGAGTTTTGTACTGAACAAATGTGAAAACGGAAATTATGTATGCAATCAGTTCCGATCAAACAAGTTACCGAATTTGGTGCAATGAATTATTTATTGATTGAGAAATAACCATACATCTTAATATGCCAAATTCAACAAACTATATTGTAGTTGTTGTCGTGTGATGAATTTTAAAGTAAGGTCAAATCGGTAAGATATGATGCATAACTATTTCTTTTATGCGAAGAATTCTTTATATATATATATATATATATATATATATATATATATATATATATATATATATATATAATATTGAATAAAAAATAAAGTTTAATAAAATTATGGTTAAATTGTAATTTTGGTACCCTTTGATCCACAATTTTAATTTTCCAATTTTTCACGATTTAAATTCTCAGATTAAAAAAATTATAATTTTGTGAAATTTTATTAAATAAATATAATAGGTCAAAAGTTCGGCTGGATCAAAATGAAAGAAAAAAAATTTGTATATAAAAGCGAAGATAGGACCAAAATTACGACTTTTCTAAAATCTGAACTAGCAAGAAAGAAATAAGAGGACCAAAATCGTAAGCAATAAATTAAAGGAGATCAAAATTACATTTTATAAAAAAATTATTATTCTATTTTATTATGAATATCAAACAAACCCTAGTGATGTACGAAAGTTTAATATAAAAAGATGTTATTCCCAGAAGTTCTACCCTATGTTTTTGTAAGTACCGGTCAATATTTACAAGTAATAATATCTTTTTTTCTTCGTTTATTATTGATTCCAGTATTTTTTCTGTTGTTGATGATCTTTGCTTAATTCTTATTTTGGATGGGGTCTTGATTGCACTCCGACGCTCAAATTAGTAATAATTAGAGTGAAAATAAGATAAAAAAGGGAGTAAAATTACTGTACATATTCTATAGGGACCCTTGTCTTTTATAGTGCTTGCATGGGCCTCAAATAAATGGGCCTATAGCCTATCTGGGCTTTATCTGTTTACTAAGTGTCACGTGTCCTGGTGTAGGTTACATATTTAATCACTTGATGTGAATGGCTTTGACCGGACGATTCTCGGTCGGCTTCTTGACTGTTTAGCAATCGGTCGGTCACCACTATAGTACATAGGCCCCCCAGTCCTTGAGGAAGGGAAGTGAACGATAAGGATTCATAAGTGGACGTGCGGGAACAACTAGCAGGTCGGCCTTTGTGATGTTTTTTTAAGCAAGTCCTTGGGGAGTTCCGGGTAAAGGTTTTGACGCCTCTCGATAAGAGTGCCTTGACATGACTACTCAGATGATGTGGGCCCTTAATTACGACTTAATCGGACGATCGATATTCTGTTATGGTTGGGCTTCTGGTTCTATAAATAGGGTGTGCGGGGGTTTCCAGAATTACATTTTCTGCTCTTAGCTTACTTGGCCTTCCTTACATTTGTGCGAATTTCTCAGCTTCTTATTACGAGGTAACATGGTTTCTTTTTCGGTCGGTTCTTTCTCGTCGTCAGAGCACTCAGAGTCTTCGAGTGGATCGGGTGGGTCTTATGAACGGGGTGCTGCTGATCCTAAGATCAGCCTGATCGGAGGCTCTCCGGATGTTGACTCTTCCCCTGTCTCCCGTGTTCGGTCGGTTCCAGTTGTGGGTGAAGCAGGATACAAGAATAACCAGTCGGAATCCGTCGGTCGGGAGGATTCAAAGGGAGGTTCTGAGCCGTCTCTCTTTGAAATAGATTGGTTAGATTCCGAAGTTGCCAAAGCAGTGTCGGAATATAGCTCTTCTTCTTTTGTCCAGTCTTTCTTAGATAGTGTAGATATTCTAGATGACTCCCTTCCTGATCATGCCTTTAGTGCTAGGAGATGTCTTCCTTCTGACCGAGTATTCCACGGTTAGGGGTCTTCGGATCTTGATTTCTTCTTTCTATATTCTAAAGTGGTTAAGGATTCTCGGCTCCGTCTTCCCTTGGACGAGTTCAGTATTAGGGTGTTGAATGTGGCACCTACTCAACTCCATCCCAACAGTTGGGCCTATCTGCGGGGTTTCCAAATGTTGTGTTTGGGGTTGGGTTTGACGGCTACCCCCGCTCTCTTTCTCCATCATTACTACACCCGTCCGGGTAAGAAGGTCGATTGGTTGTCCCTTGTCTGTCAAAATAAAAACCGTCTTCTCAATCCTTATTCATCTTCTTCCAAATTTTTAAAGATACCTATTTCAAAGTTATGATAAATTCAGAGAGTCGTCGGTTTGTGTTTGACGGAGCTGTGTCAAAGTTTTCCCTATATTAGATGAGAAAACCTACCAAATTCACACTATGGCCTCGATCTGACCTTTCGGCCGACGATTTCATTGCCATAGGGAAGCTTAACCAACTGCCCCACCAGATACCCACTCGGAGACTCATCAAGTGCTCTACCGCAGGCAACCCGGCCGGTGCCGTCGTCGGTAATCGGTTATTTTATACACTGAATTTTTACTTTTCGGTGTCTAACTTTTACTTTGCGTTCTGCAGAAGTTATTCTGTCCATGGTTCCGCCCGGTGGTAATCCATTACTGAGGGGCTTGGTGTCCCAGCGCCCAGCACCCAGTCGTCCTCCGGCCGACAAAGGAAAACGACCTTGGGTCGAATCTTCCAAGGCTAGCACGACTCCGAAGAACGTTGAGCCTTTGACCGTGGTTGTTCCCACCTCCCAACAGCGAAGTGCTCCTGTCCAAGGTAGCCCACGCCACAAGAAGAGGAACGAAAAGGAGCATCAGAAAGACAAATCTTGTCGTTCCCCCAACCGACTTCGTCTGCCTGCTAACTCCGGGGACCGTGCGGTCACCATGGATTTTCTTCGTTATGACCTGATGGTGTCCAACCGGGTTAGCGTAGATTTGAATAGCTACGAGTCCAAACCTTATTCTGCCAAGACTTCCCCTTCAGATCTGCACACTGCTTTCCTGGAGCTGGCTACTCGTACCTTCTCGTCGGCCAGATCATGGGTGACAAGCTGATGAGAGAAGGTAACGAGAGGGTGGAGAAGCTGAAGACCGATTTGGAGAGCTTGGCTGCTTCTCTCCAATCTGCGTTGTCGGACAATGTTAGTTTGGCTGGTCGCAATAAGGATCTGGAGGAGCAGGTGCATGCAGAGGTTGCATTACTCCGGAAAAGATGCTCGGTCACCACACAAAAAGAGGAGCAGGCAAATTAGAGGGCGGCCTAGCTTCGTGACGAGGTTAGGGTGCTGGAGAAAAAAGTATCTTCCTTGAAGGCTGGACGAGAAGAAGACGGTCGTCGCATTGCTGGCTTGGAGGCTGAGTTGGGAAAGCTCCAAGACCCTGTCATCGAGCAGCATGACATGGGATTTGAACTGGTCGTGAATCAGGCGGCTTTGTTCTACGGAGTTCCCACTGACGAGGGCAAGTTCGATAACTGGAAGGCCTTCTATAAGGGGGAGTTACTTCCTCTTGCTGACATCCCGGAGGATGATGATATCGGGGTCGAGGGGGAGGCAAGTGGCGGCGCAACGGAGGATAGCCCGGCAGGGGAGGAGACGAGTGTTGATGCGATGAAGGATACCCTTGGTGAGGAGGAAGAGAATACTCCAGAAATTGTTAATGTAATGGATTAATTATTTTTTTATTTTGTAATATGGCTGTGTTAGGCCTTCCTTTTGTATATAGTAGCTGTGAATTGACCAGCTTTTAATAGAATCAGTTTTTTGGCTTACATGTATTCGGCTTATTTTTTACGTCTACATTGTTTGCATTTAATGATTAGGCGTCCGCTATTAATGCTTTCCGCTTTACGAGTGTCTTTTAATTGACTATACGGTCGGTTCCATGTGCGTGTAGTAATTTGTTTCAGTTAAGAAACCAGGGCAAGCATCCAATTTTGCGATTTTCGTGGGGGTACGCAGTCGGTTCTACGGTTTTTGCTTGACTTTGGTCAAGTATTTTATTAACTACACGGTCGGTTCCGTAAGCAGGTATGCAGTCGGTTCTGCGATTTTTACTTGACTTTGGTCAAGTATTTTATTGGCTACACGGTCAGTTCCATAAGCAGGTATGCAATCGGAGTACGGTGGTTAAATAGGTCATTGCTACTTCGGGTAAGAGCTCGCGTATGCTTAGGGCTACCTTACCGAATCTATCCATGAACGCCTTCAGGGATTCCCCCTTTTCTTGCCGGACGTTGACTAGCGCAATGGGTGTTAAATGGTGCGATCGGCTAGTTGCAAACTGTGCAGCAAACTTGGTTTTGAGAGACTCAAAGGAATCTATTGACTGTGGGGTGAGCTGTGTGAACCAGCTAAGGGCGGCTTCCCTCAAGGGGGCCGGGAATACTTTGCAGAATATATGGGTATCCATCGTGTAGATGGATAGTTGGGCTACGTATGCGTTCAGGTGTTCGTCCGGGTCCGTCGACTCGTCATACCTATCAAGGGACGGGTTTTTCCAGCCTTTAGATAACCGGGTAGCCATAATTTCGTTTGTGAAGGGATACTGGGCGATTGTGTTTCCCGTTGTTGCACAGGAGATTTCTTCTCGCACAACCATTCGGCCTTCCCCTCAAGTAGTTTCCCCCCTCCTGCTCTCATGTCTCGAGTGTTCTTCTCTGTGACTACCATGCTGGGGGCTTTCTTTACCATCCTGAGGATGTGAGGTTTCCCCATAGCTTTCGTGCGACACACTTCTATCCCCTCGTTCGTGATGCCGAGATGTTTCCTCCCGGGTCTCACGCTGAGAGTTGCGTTCTATCGAAGGGTCCGCGCGAACTCGTTCCTGTTCTACTCTATCCAACCTCTGCTGGAGCCTTTCGTTCTCGATCTGCAGTATCTCGAAGGCGCCAATCTGGCGTCTTCGTTCTTCGAGTTCTCGCATTACTTCAGCCAGCATAGCTGCTGGGTTTCCTTCGCTATGGGGTTGTTGGCTCTCCTGATTTCTTATTGTCACCATTATCTTGTTGAACTGATCTCGGCCTCACGGTGGGCGCCAAAATGTTTTTGTAAGGACCGGTCAGTATCCACAAGTAACAATATTTTCTTTCCTTCGTTTGTTATTGATCCCAATATCTTCCCTGCTTCTGACGATCTTTGCTTAATCCTTATCTCAGATGGGAGTCCTGATTGCACTCCGACGCTCAAGTTAGTAATAATCAGAGTGAAAATAAGGTAAAAAAGGGGGTAAAATTACTGTACCTATTCTATAGGGACTCCTTGTCTTTTATAGTGTTTGCATGGGCCTTAAATAAATGGGCCTATGGCCTATATGGGCTTTACTTGTTTACTAAGTACCACGTGTTCTGTGTAGGTTACATATTTAATCACTTGATGTGAATGGCTTTGACCGAACGATTCTCGATCGACTTCTTGATCGTTTAGCAACTGGTCGGTCACCACTATGGTACACCCTCTATCCCAATATTGTGTTTTTTCAAAAACTAAAAAACTAATCTTCAGAAACTTTTTACCGTTGATAACACTTAGTGATTTAAGAAATAATATATATTATAACAATATTATCTATCTTAAAATATAAAAAAAAAAAATTTTAATCATAATTTTGTATGGTATAATTTTATAAATCAATTATGCATTGAAATATAAAGGACTCATACGGTCTGATTAAGTTTGTGTTTATTTCAATGCATTGGACTCTTGAAGAGGATGAATGATGATAAAAGAAGGGATGAAATGGTGAGGTCCACCTTCTATTCTTTCAGCCATGAAAGTGCATGAAATGGAATGAAAGTCATGCTAGCATTTATATTTCTCAAAATAACACTCAATTGTTATCATGTGATGCCTGTATTATTTACATGTGAATGAATCTTCAAAAGCCTTCAAAAGTCAATTTTCTGCTTCAAGTTCTGAATCTATGAGCCATAAAGTTGATGTTGTGTTGAACCTCGAGTGCAGTGTTATGTTGTAGTAGCAAGCACACAGCATAGACCTTCACGAGAACATCTACGTTTTCCATAGGTTAAAGGAATTGATTAATTTAAAAGCTTCATAATAATTAATTGTGTATTTACATAATTAAGTATATAGCTTCAAATATAACTGTTTACTTAATCAATTATGCAATGTTCATAATTATCATGTAAAACAAAAACACAGTATATGACATATACAATGTTACCATAAACAATTATTTTTATATCATAGTTGATGATTTCGATTGTTTTGGCACAACTTAAGAGAGGCGATCTTTAGATTTGCATGTTTAAAGATAAATATGACACCAAGAGTAACGTCAACATTGTAAAAGATAATTCCCATCCATACTTTTACTTTCATGAAATTAATTAAATCTTTTTATAAATACTCATTCTTCTTTTTCACTTCATTTAAATAATATTACTTTAATTCTTTTTTCTCTTTTCTTTTTTTTTTTCCTTTTTACTTTTCATCATCAATCTAGACACAATGTAACTAGTAAATGAGCTACGTTTTAAAAAGATAGATAGATGTATTTTGAATATAAGTTTAAATGATAATTACAATTTTTTATATTTCGTAGATTTTTTTTATTTTATGGATGAAATTAGTTTATCTCAAAAGATTCAATAATGTTTGAATAGTTTAACTTCTATTAACTCAGTTATTCAACTTTGTTTTATCAACCATAATAATCAATTGACATAAGTTTATATCATTTCATAAACTCGTAAATTCTTGAGCTAATATATGGTAAAATATCTTTATTTTTTCTCGTATTATGTACTTATTGTAAAGACAAGTCATGTAATGGTGGTAACATAAATAAAATATAAATATTATTACCTACAAATTAACTTAAGACATGAAAATATTACAATACTTTTTTTTGTTAATGATACAATTTACAGTATTTTAATTGTTTTGATAATCTCTCCATAATTAACTATAATATCTCCCAAGTTTGCTCCTTGCAAACAAGAATCCTAACGAACTAGATAAAGAAACCTATCAACGTTAATGATTGATTATTGTTCACCCCTCAAAGAAAATTAGGAAGAATGCAATGTGCTAAACCTATATTGTCACTGTATCTATGGGGTTTAGTTTTTATAGTATACTTTTCAATACACCAAATATTTTTTCAATCACATCTTTAAGTGATAAATATGATGATTGAACAATTCTTATAGATTTCGTAGACCCCTTTTACAAATGCTCTTTAAGGTGGTATTTAAAGTCTTAATGCATTATAATTATTTGGTCTTTTAACTTAAATCCAACATCTCTAAGATAATATTTTCCTCCAAATATTGAAGTTATATCATTCATTAAAATTTTCATAACTATGTCATGAGACCTGATCTATACCAAATCCAAATCAATTGACCTTTAGGTATTATGAGTGGATTCTCCTTAACAATGGCATCTTTCAATATTCTTGAATAAAATGTTGTTCATTTTTCCAACTAGATAGAATGTATGTGAATTTGATGTCAAAATTCATAAGCTTGAGATACATTTTGGTTAATATTTTGTTTCATGAAAGTGAGGAGTGTTTATCTTAACACCTTAACTCATACATGAGTTCCATCTAGGATCCTAAAATAATTCTAAAGAATAATAAAATGATAGTGTTATGTTGTAGTTATTCTTCATAGCATATATATATATGTCAACTAACACTTTAGTTTGTGATAATATTAACTTAAAATATGGATAAAATCTATTGTTGTTGAGGATATGACGTTACACAACAGTTTTCAATGACTGAACTAAAAATTCATTCTTCAACATAGTTATCACATTCAACACATTGTGCAAGTGTTGAATAATCATTTCTATCGATTGTTCAAAAAAAGAACAAAATAGTTTGATTTTTAACGTTATATTCAATTATATGCAAAAGTTTTGCAACTTATTCTTCAACTGTTAATCTAAACATATGTTTCATTAGGCCAATTGTCCTTAACCATTTATATAAGTTAATAATATGTCACGACACTATTCGGAATGAATGAGGCATAACATCAATTCAACACTATGATACTCATTTTCAAGAATAAGCTCCCTAACATTACTGATCGTGCTACTCAACATAAATAACATTCATTCATAAGCTACAATGCAAAGGAATGTGATAATGTGATTAGTTGCATAGGCATTTGGAACCAATGTTGTGGGTGTGAAATTAAATTTAAGTTTGTATCTAAGGCATTGTTATTTATGACTTTCTCTTCTAAATTAGTAACCTTCATGCCAAAATTCCTTCTATAAATACAAAATTTTCTACACATAAAAGTTATTAGTCTCTAATTAAAAATCTACACAATTTAATTCAATTTCCATATATAAATAATTAATTATTCATGTGTTGGGTGGGTATCTGGACGAGGTGACTGAGCAGGTTGAGGTAAGAGAGCAGGTGTGGGATCAACTTCAGCTGATGGAATTCTTCTCTTCAAGCTCAAATTGAGTGCGAGTACTTGCAAGGACACTCTGACGCTGAAGTCAGAATGGGTGCAAGTAAGCGTGTATAGGGATAGTAGCCATACCTGTGAGGGCACCCCCTCTATTTATAGGGAAGGTTATTGGGTTAGTTATTATTAATCAAGGTCCAGAATTATCAACATGACTAGTGAGGAGATTTTGTACTAATAACTTAGATTAATACCTGTTTTAGGTTGTCACGTCATCTTAAGTTGTATTTAAGTTTGGGCTTTCTCAAACTATTTTCAAGTAGTCGGTTTATTGGGCATTGTCGAGCTGATCCAAAGGCTAGTAGTAGGATTGTTTGTCAACCGTCACGTAACAATAGGTTGAGTATGGTACATATACACATATATATATACACACACATATATACACACACACATATATATATATATATATATATATATATATATATATTAATCGTAAAAAATCATTTTACATATTATATGTTATTCAGATCAGATCACATATATAATCCTTGTGATCCTATAATAAAATCATGAAAACATGTGTTGTACCAAACTATTGTTTACCTTTTTGGTGAATGAATTCAATTCAAATAAAATATAACTTTAATTATAATTAATGTAATTACCTCTCAAAACCACCAAACTAAAATTAATGTAATAAATTCACTTTATATTTTCAATCTTATTAAACAATTATTTGTTTTCCTTTGAATTTTAGTTAAAATAAATTTTCAAACTTAATTAAAAGTTAACGGTGTTTAATGTGTTATCCACCTTTTTAAATAATACTATTTTGTGTTAAAAATACGATTTCTATTTCGATTCTATAATTTATGATTTTATAAATTTATTTTTAATTTTACTTATAATTTTGATTTTAACTATTTTGATGAGAGTTTAATTGATCAGGAAGCATTTAGCATTCTTTTAAAATAACACCCTTAATCTATTATTCTCATCTAAAATACATCTTCATGCTAATGGATTATATAAAAATAACATTATAATAAAATATAAGTTCTAAATTATTGACTTCAACATAATTATTATACTTAAATAAAATACATAATCTAAATGGTTGCATTATAACTTAATAGATTTAAAGAAATACCTAATCTAAATGTTTCCATAATCAATTATCTTTCCATTATAACTTCAATTTGGCCATCCATTATAACTTCCATTTGGCCATCATGCTAGGAACACTAGCCAAAAAAGTAAGAATCCTGGAGAAAGTCATTCAAATAAACAACGGTCATCCTCTCTTTTCTTATAGTTTACTTTATTCATAGTGAAACAAATAGCCTTGGAGATTCATACAAGAAAAAGAAGATCACCTTCAATATGATTTTTTTCACTAAAAAAGTATTGAAGTGGTTTCCGTAAGTTATAATACCAAGATCATCGTGACAAACATAGCTAAGATCAATTTGTATAAAATAACGTTTTTAGAAGAGTTATGTTTCAAAAATTCAACAAAACAGGTAAAAATAAAAATAATTTGCCGTTCTTCAAAAACTAAAGTTTGCAGTTCATCCTTTAATTAAATTACAGATGTAGCTTTACATTTTTTTTCTCACTAGCATCTAATGTACAGATTATATAATGCAATTAAAATATATAATTTTAATCTGACCATCTTTCATAATTGAATTTGATTATCTTATGAAAGAAACAAACATTATTCCATTCCACACTACTTAGGGTATATGTTGCAGGTATCCAATCAATGTGCCATGTATTATTCCACAAGTTCAAGAGCTTAAGCCACTTATTATAGATAATGTTCCCCATTAAACTCTTCTTAAGTGTGGATCGCACTTTTGCCTTCAAAAATAATTATTAATTATACACCCAAATAATAAAAATAATAATACCAACAAACACAAATAACGGGTTAAAAAAATGAAGAAGTTGCCTTCGTCCTTATATATATTTTCACTTTTTTTTTTTTATAACATGATCATGATCATCATCTCAATCACAACCATCACCGATGCAGTTCCATCATACGAGAAAAGTCCTCGAAGCACACGAACCCGTCCCCGTTCCTGTCCACACCCTCTATCATGCGCCGGCACTCCTCTAACGTGCACCGCTCGTCACCGATCGCTCTGAACACCCGCAGCAACTCCTCCGCCGAGATCCTCCCGTCACGATCCGTGTCGAAAACCGCGAAGGCCTCCTTAAGCTCTTCCGGATCCGACCCGGACTCCGGACCCGACCCGATGTGGTTCATGAGGGCCTCCACGGTGATGCAGCCGCCGGCGCCTCCGTCGAACTCGCTGAGCATAAGCGTGACGTCGGACGCGCCGAGGCGCGTGAGGACTGCCTCTAGGTCCTGGAGCGAAACGACGCCGTCGTTGTCTCGGTCGATTAGGCGGAAGGCCTGGGCGAGGTCCCACCGGACGTCGACTGTGGCGTCGGACCAGTCACCGGAGACGCCGGGAAGGACGCTGGTGGGTGTGAGAGAGCCTGCAGCGCTGGGTGCGGCGGGCTTGTGGGTGGAGTCATCGGAGGAGGAGGATCCGAAAGAGGGTGGGTCGGATCGGGATAAAGATCGTTCCTTTTTGGAGCGGAAGAGGCGTTTGGGGCTGAGTTTGAGGTTTTTGGGGTTGATGCTAATGAGCTTCATTTTGGGTGGGTGAAGAGAAGGAAGAAGAAGAGAAGAGAATGAAGAAGAAAATGAAAGAGAATGAGAAAAGTAAAGGGTGGGGGTTGCGGGGAAAGAGAGTGGAAGGTGGTGGGATTAAATGGAGGCGCCATGGGAGGGCCATTCCTCACTCTTGGGTAGCTTCCACGAAGTTTCCTTCAAATCATGCTGTCATTTTAAAAGAAGCTGCCTATATATATTTTTCTTAACTAAATCTTTTAATCATAATATCTTACTTTACTATGCTACCCATCACCACTTTTTTCAGCTACTCTTCATAAATATGTTTAAATCACCTTCAAGGATGTAAACTAGAATTAGCTCAAATGTAATTTGAACAAGTGGAATATTATTTTAGTTCAATTAACTGTTTTTATAATTTTGAAATGATTTTTTTGAAAGAACTGAATTTATTTAATTATGTGATTCACTAAAAAAAAGATAAATCATCACTTTGTTTTTTAAGATTTAAATTTTTTATAAATTTACATTGAGTACAGTGTGTTGAATAAAGAATGCAATTAATGTATTTATTCTGCTCAAATTACTTTTAATTTAATAACGTATAATAATAAATAATAATAACAATAATTCATCTTTTGTAGTAATATGCATTGTATTAAAAAAATTAAATACTAATAATGATAATAATTATAAGTTTGACCAGTTGCAATATACTAAACTTAAGATTTTGAGACATTTGGTTATCATTTATCTTTTTGGTAGTCTGAATTAAAAATTTGAGAATAGTTGTATTTTTAATCAGAAGTCAGCTAATAATTTTTCTTTATCTATTTTCCTTCTTTAAAATTATTTTATTTAATTCTATTTTGTTAAGACGTTAGTGTTTTAGAAGTTTTTAGGTCTTTGTCTATTGATTTTAGAAAGAGGGTCTTTTATTTTATCTATGTGCCCTCTATGTAGGTTACACTTTGATGGTATTAATTTATTATTTTAACTGTTATGTTATTTTTTTATATGGACTTGTCTTAGAGATTTTTTTTTTAATCTTATGGATTTATTTTCTAATACTTTATTACTTTTATAAAAACATTTTATAATCCTTTTATCTAGTTAAGTTTTTAATTATTATCTTTTTCTTATGGATGATTTGGAGAATGATAAATTTTATTAAATTGCAGTAGACTATTAGTACCGATATTGTTTTACATGTTATTAAAGATTTATCCAAACTTTTGGTAACACTAGAATTAAAAACATCATGTTTGATGTGCAATTTTTTTGGCATTTTTCTAAAGTTGATTGGATTAAAATCAATAATGATATAGGTACTAGAGATGTTCTTAGTTTTACGATTTGTGGAGGTATTTTCAGGAGCAACTTTAGTGATTATGTGGGTAGTTTTTATACTTTTTTGGGTATACAACATATTTTTATGCTAAAATCATGGAAGTCATTTTTGTTATTAAATATGCTCAATTTAAGGTTTTCAAAAAAATTTAGTTGGAGTGTGACTTGTTTTTGTTTTGTCAAACTTTTGTTTCACTGTATCATATCTTTAAAGATAGATGATCTAAGTGTTAATATATTTGTACCACTATGATGTACTACTATAAAATTTGGAATACTTGATGTCTTTAAAAAAGATAATAATCATGTTGATAGATTGATTAATTTAAGAATGAGAAATATGATTGAGTTTACATACTATTTTACTTTATCTCACTATTATGCTAGATTTCTTTTCATAATATGTTTGAATTCTCTTTGTTTCCTTTATAAAGAGTTTTTTTTATTGGTTAAGTATGATTTTTCCATTTTTTTTATTTGCGATTTGTTTTTTTAATAATATTTTTTTTCATATAATGAGAAATGATTTAATAAATTTTAGACTGTCAACCTAACTGAAGATATTAAATGTTAGTGATTCTTGACATGAATTTTTTTTAAAAAATAAATAATTTGAAATGTTTTAATAATTATGCATACATGAAAAAAGGACAACACTTACATTTACATTTGTTTATGTTTTACTACTATTATTCTCTAATTAAAATTAAAGTTTAAGATGGAGTAAAATTTGTTTGGCTGTTGAGGGTATTTATATATATTTATGGAAATTAACTTTTTCACTTAATAAAATATAATTATTTAATACACTAAATGATATAAGAGTAAGATATCATTTTTGCAATAGTAAAAAGTACAAAAAACTAAATAAATTCTCACAACCTAAACGAGAATAATTTCACAGAAATTTCAATGAGAAAAAATTTTCAAAAACTATATTCTTTTAAACATTATTTTTAAATAATAAACTAATACTATCTCAATTTTAAATTTCTGAAAACCCAAATCTTTCTTCTGTATCAAGCACTATCTTTACATAACTTTTTATTACACCAGTTACTAAAATGTAACTTTAATTTTAATTAAAAAATTATAGCTAAATGTTGTCATGCAGAAAAATGTGTATGAAAAAAGTGTACCATACCACTAATATTTATTTTTTTGTGTGGTGAAGTTGAGATGGGTAGGGTTTGTACGAAATGAAATGGTGCATATGTGTGTGGGTGTGCATATTTAATGGGGTGAGTGGGAGTGGGAGTGGGTGTGGTTAGCTACTTCTCTATAGGGTTTCTTCTACCTTGGGGTAATCAAAAGTCAGAAGAATTTAGGGAAAGTTGCTTTCTTATTATAAAGGGACACTTTCATCCCATGAATCTTCCTCTTTTCACCTTAGCTTTTCTTTGACACTAAACTTTATTAGAGAGAAAGTACTGTATAAGAAGGGGCAATGTGTTTTCATTGTATTGAAGAAAAGGAAAAGAAAAGTTTACTTTAATAAATTCTTCTTCTTTGATCTCTTACACAATTTTTTTCCCATTCTTTATTTTCTTTTTATTGACATTATAAGACAGTGTAGATATTGGAATAAAACAACTTATTGTACTTGATAATATCTTACATATGGATTCTATTATAAATTATTACAAATGAAAATAGCTTAAATATACACAAAAGTCCATTTATATAAGAATTTTAAAACATATTAATAAATTATATTTAGATAATTTTGTGGAATTATTTTAAAGGCTATTATGTATCTACATTTTGGTCTACTTACTTATCTTAGCATATAATTGTCATAGTTAGAGCACTAGTAATTTTATCAGGTCTTAATTTAATAGTTAGAGCACTAGTAACTCTATCAGGTTTTAATTTAATTTTTTTAGGTGTAAGTTTTATTATGTTACATTACTTTTTAAGATATTTTTATAATTTTAGTCTAATGCAACGATCTTATAAGACTTACTCTCTCATTAATATTTTATTTTGTTGTTGATAAAAACTTATATTTTAACATTTGCAACTTTCCATACGATGTTAAATACAAAATAAAATAAATAAATTGTAAATAGGTTTTGAGAACTAATCAGTAAAGTCTTAACAAATAATATTTCACATAAATAATTATGGAACCGCTTAGTTTTGTTTCAAATAAGTTTTGATTCATTTAGATTAAGTATGGTTTGATTAATTGGAATTTTTGTAAGCACAAAAAGGATTGTGTTGTCTTTTTTTTTTTGTTCAAAATTTTTGTAAAATCTTTTAAAGAAAATATGTCAGCAGCATTAAATATTGTATTAAATATTCTTGTTCTTGATGGAGATATTTAGTGAAGCTTCCTATTCTGTCTACCTAGGGAAAATTTTGCATAGCTGTATTTATACTTCTTTGACTGTATTGGCACTTGATTTGTAGGGTTTTAAACTCAATCACTGTTTTTTTTTTTTTTTTTTTTTTTTTTTTTTTTGAATTTGGAAATGTATAAGCTAGTATTTTTAAAAGAGAAGAAATATCAACAAAATTGACTTCTTTCGTAAATTACAATTAATATATATGGATAAGTTAATTTGTAAAAGTTGTTTTGTAAAATTTTTCTAAATTTTTTTATTTGTCTGTAAAATAATTTAAACTAAAATTTGTAAGGTATATTATCCACTTTATAATTCATAAATGTCTTTAATTCCTTTAAGCTCTTGGTATCATACAAAGCTTAAAATGTACTAATAAAGCTACACTATAATGTGTCAAACATAGTTAAAAACAATTTGTAGTAAATTAAAATCCATTAAATTCTTTTTTGTCAAAGTATATAGACTCAATAAAATCTTGTTTAAAGGTTTTTAGAATATTTAATCATGTTAGATGGTTTAATATTTGATATACATATTCTATCATATGTGGTAGATAATATTGGTAAAATGTGTAGTCTTTTATGGTCTACTGAGATTTGGGCAATTTGATGAAACTGTCTAAATGACTTTTCAACTTAATAATGAAAATCATTATTTATATGTATTCTTTGTTGTCTAAATGACTTTACAACTTAATAATGAAAATCATTATCCATGTCTCTTCTTTGTTGGTATGTGTTTCGCTCTCTCATAAATAAAACATTTGGTTGAAAGTGATTTGAATAGATGACTAGTTATCACAGTAGAGCAGAGCTGGTTTAGTGTAAAGCAAGCGAAGGTCTTCAAGAAGATAGACAATCCATTGAATTTAACAAGTACTTGCTATTACGATGCGATATCTAGCTTCTGAATAACTCATTGATATAGTTTGTTGTTTCTTTGATTTCCATGATACAATGGAGTTGTCAAGATATATGGAAAAGCCTGTGGTGGATCTTCTGGTTTTAGAACATGTTGCCCAGTCTGAATCACGGTATGCTTTAAGTTGAATAAAATTGTTGTTATAAAAGAAAATACCAGACCAAAGGGCTTGCTTTAAATATCTCAAGATGTGGTAAGCAACATGTTGATGATCAACAGTCAGGGTAGAGACAAATTGACTGAGTCTGTTGACAAGAAAGAAATGTCAGGTCTAGTATCTGTTAAATATATAAGTCGTCCAATGAGTCTTCTGTAGGATGTGGAGTCTTCTTCGTTTAACCTGGTAGTTGAGAGAATAGTAGAATAAATCATAAGTGTGAGCATAAGTGCACAGTCCAACATGCCAACCTCTTGGGTAAGGTCTAAGGTGTACTTTCTTTAACTAAGGTGAATACCTGTTTTGTTCATAACTACTTCAAAACCCATAAAGTACGTGAGATCACTTGAATTCTTGATTTTCAAGTGTTGGTCCTAAAGAGTGGTGATGTGGATAATTTCCTCATATTTGTTTTCAATTAGCACAATATCATCTACATAGATCAGGAGAGCAGGTGCCCACATATTTCAAAAATAAATAAAAAATGGTTATTACCTGACAAATTATAATCATGGGAATGAGAAAATTTTGCAAACCATGGTCTCCTAGCTTGCTTGGGGTCATAAAGAGATTATTGAAGCTTGCAAACACTATTTTTGCTGTCAACATGGAGGCATAGTGAAAGCTTCATGTATACTTCTTCATTGAGGTCTCCATATAGGAAGACATTATTCACATTTAAATGTTTCAAGTTCCAGAAGTTTGCAACAACAATTGTCAAAAGAAGGTGCAATGTAGTGAGCTTGGCCACAAGAGCACATATATCTAAAAATTCTAAACCCTCAAGTATCGCGTTATATCTTTTTATGGACCCATCATAATTGTGCTTTATCTTGTAGACCCACTTACAACCTATAACAGTTTTCCTAGGTGGGAGAGAGGTAACTATCTAGGTTTGCTTTTGTTCAAGAGCATCTAACTCTTCCTTCATGGCTTGTATCTAGCAACTTTGTTTTGAAGCTTGCTTATAGTTTTGCGACTCAGTATGTGATGATATGGAAGAAATAATGTGTTTAAAAGAGGAGGACAAAACATTATATGATATTTAATGGTGTATAGGTTTTTAGATTTTACATTACATATGCTTATGCTGTTGGTTTGCAAGTCTTCAAGGTATGCTAGCATTCGTCTAATTCGGGGAGCAACCATAACGTTTTGATCAACTTTCATAGTTTTATTAACATCAGCAACAACGTTGTTATCAATAGGTTGCAGATCCAAAAGGACATATAGATATATGCACCGTCCAAAGGCTTGTATATTTTCAATGAAATTTTCATGTTAAAGCATTATCTTGAATGTGTCATTTAAATGCATTCTTTAGCGTAGTATTAGCTATAAAACTTCACATAAAATTCCTATTTCATCTTTGACGGTGAAAAATGTCTATAATTAGATTAAAAACTAATTGATCGACAATGTTGAGTCATGTAAAAAGAATAAATTAATTCTACATTAACACATATTAGTATCTTAAAAGGAGACTAAAAAAATTTAAATTTTAAAAATACCAACAAAGATAACATTCTAATTTAAACCTCTCTAAAATTGAGAGTGTAATCTACTCATTTACATAATGACTTTGGAGTGTTATATGTGAGGAAAAACAATATCATGCTAATTCATGCCAGTTTTTCGAAAAAGACCTAAAAACTACATGAAAATGCATCATATGAAACAACTACACAATAACTAGGTAAATTAAACAACACGTAGGTGGTAAGAATTTTAAATTTTTCATGCCATTATTAAATATCTGTCTTCTATCTCCTCAAGATGATCCAACACTGTTGTATTTTTAAAATTTTCTTTATTCAGCAATTTCAAATAATTAATTAAATTGGATCATATGTACTCTTTTACTGCACAAAACAATACATATAAATTGAAGTAGATTTTGAATATCGATATGCACATGAAAGGTAGAATAAATTAATTTGGGAAAAGAGGATTGGTTTGGCCTCTTCATCATTTTTAATCATTGGGAGACATATTCTAAGCACTCAATTAGGAAATAAGCAATGGAGAGAGAGAGAATATGTTGGTTAGAGATCAAATTGATAACATATTTTTAGCATCGAAATCTGTGCACAGAACATACGATTTTTTAAATATTTTTTAATTGAATAAACAATATGTTTAGTTTACTCTATGACTGTGAATTCCCCTATTTGCTATATTATTTTGATCAATAAGATTATAATAAGATTATGTGATTACTATTTCTTATTAGTGAATAAAATGATGTACTAAAATAATTAAATCATATTATATGTTTGTGTAAAAAACAGTTTACACACATAAATTATGCTTGTAAGATATATAATTAGGGCAGGGTATTTGTGATTTTTGGTTCATTTTTTTTTTTTTTTATAAAGAAAAGTCACTTGAACTTAAAAAGTCAAACTTATTTTAGTTTTGGTTTCATTTTAATATAAAATTTAAACTAAACTAAATAATATCATGTTGATTTAGTTTTTATAAATTTCATTACTATAAAATTATTAAACGTTTTCTAACAAAACTTTCTTTAATAAAAGACTTGTTGTTTAATTTATTTTATAAAATTATTTACATATGCATATTTTTAACTTGTTATTATATTCATAGATAAATGCTATAATTTTATAGTTAAAAGTCACAATAAAAATTTAATATGTTATAATAAATACAAATATGTTACATGTCACGTAAATAGTAAATAACCTCCAAAGAGTTTCATATATTTTTTAGTTGTTAATTAATTTCAAACATCTAACATTATATTTTAATGCAATGACAAGTTTGTTTCGTTTGGTTCAGTGCCTGATTTTTAACTCGGAAACTAAACCAAACTGCAAAAGGTTGAGGATAGATTAATACAAACATTATAGAACAGGTACCCTTTACACCAATTTTGTTAAACCTGAAGAGTCTAGTAGTTGTGTTATGGTAATCCTTAAGTAAGTGTTTTAATATTAACAATAAGTTTTTGAAGTATTAATGTTTTAATTATTTGTAATTTTATACGGGTAATCGATTACAGATTTCAATTATGTGTGTTTTTAAAGAGGTAATCAATTATGGATTTGTGTTTTTGAGTTAGGCTAATCAATCATAAAACATTTATAATTATAAATATTTAAAATATAAATATTTAAAATTAAACTGTAATTAGTTAATGAATGCATTTAATTAGTCATTAATTTCAAATAACGGAGAAGTATAGGATATAATAACTAAAATTATAAGCAAGTGTAACTTATTCTAATTTTAATAAAAATTTATTGAATTAAAAAACAGTTCTAAAAATAAGTTATGTATGTTCCATTGATGCATTTGGTATATGTATTCTTAGATAACAAATGTTAAAATGTCCGAATAATTAAATTCAATTTCAGATTTAAGTATTATGTATAAAAATAATTTAAAACAGAGAGACACTAAAAATGATTAGTCCAATTTCTTTAGCTTCTTGTTATTTGGAACAAATTGTCCCAATTTTAATAAAGCTATACAAATTTTTCAAAAATAAACCAAACGAATTAAAAAACCCCCCACAAGATTCTTAAATTACTATGGATAAATTCTGCTTATATTTTTCTAAAGTTATCTGAAAAGTAATTTTGGCTTTCATTTTGAAGACTATACTTCTATCGTCACTTTCAAATTTAATAGAAATCTCAAATATAAATCTTAATAGAGCAAAATTATTTTCCATAAAATTATATATATATTTTTTAAAAATTTTCTTAAATAACGAGCATATCTCACTCTGATATCTCACTCAACCTATATACTTTAATAAAGAATCAACCATCCTAAATTGGATGACACTTTTAGAGCTACTTGAGATGACCTTTGCATAGAATTTTACCATTCCCTTCATCAAAGAAGAAATGTTTTGTGGTGCCTATTAATCGTACTGATGGAGGAAATGATGATTACTTATATGCTGTACGAAACGTAATAGGTCGTAGTAGAGCTAATTTATATATTATAAGCAATAAAGTTTTTCAACTTACCTACAACCATTAAAGATCCTTTAAAAGATATCCAAACCAGCTCCTCCAAAATCCATATATATATATATATATATATATATATAAACAAACTTTGCACATCATTTTTATATATTATTATGAAATTTTAAGCTCTCCAAATTCGTATAAAGTCTCAAAAGTCACTACAAATTAAATGTTATAATGTCGAGAATTCCCATCTTAACGTGCAACAATATTATAATACTACAACGTACATATACATATATTTAAACACATTTATGACGTACATCTCAACTGTTATATTTGACGGTTTTTTTAAAGAATGTTGTGAAAACAATTAAAATATATATGAGAAGGTTGAAATATATATATATATATATATATATATATATATATATATATATATATTTAATTTTAAGTTTTACAAATGAATGATAAAAGAGATGAGACAAAATGTTATCTTTACAAGATGTATTGAAATAAACTTTGTAAGAACAATCTCAAACAAAATTTTGACAAACATATTTTAAAAAAAATAGTTCTTGTTAACTTTTTTTTTAATTGATTGCGAACTGATAATATTTAATTTAAAAAGATAAATATATGAAGAGATTTACACTAAGTATTTTTATATTTATTGGTCTCAAGACTCATATTATCTTTAGTTCTTTATTAATAAGATCAAGTTTCACTAGCAGATTAACATTGCAAGATATAAAGTGAGTATTCTTTATACCTTAACTATTCTTATCTAAACATTGAGTATTATATACAGGATGTGATATAAATGATCACATATTTGCTAATTAAAAGAGAGTTAATATTCTACAAATACAAGTCTTATAATAATGAACACAACAATATTTTTACTAACAAACTAAGGCTTGAAGATTACTTAAGAATACATAAAATTTGTTATCATTTTCGTTATGGTCATTGTTGTTATCAACCTTTTTTCTAGGAAAGATCTCTTATACTGACAAGTACACAGTGGTTGCAAATCTTTTGAAACCATTATGAAGTTTTGCAAAATGCTCTTCATGTAACATTAAATCTTTTCTACACAATCCTTTGATACACAACATAATTTATCAAGTCTAAGTTAGAAAGTTTTCTCAAACTAGAGTAAACTATAGAAGCTAACAATTGACATAAAAACTAAAGTTACACACATGCACATAGGCATCCATGCAGGCACACACCATTTGAGAGACAAGGATGAATGATAATACTCAAATACTTAATGATGCAGTATTTGCAATGACTTGAGCAACAACTTGACACTTGGGTGAAAGTTATGAAAAATAAAATAAAAAAGCAATTCAACAATTAATATATAACACACATCTACTAATTCCTATTTGTCCAACTATTTGAGTAATAACTGTACACTCAAGTGAAAGTTGTAAAAAAAACCAATAACATAATAGTTGAATAATTGATATATAGAATTTGTATACATTCAAGTTTACATAAGCGCTACCAATACTAATGACTACTCAAAACTATACTAAAAACTCAACCTAAGTCAAATTATACCATCAATATAATAATTCACATTTGAATCAAAATATTACATAAATAAGTTATAAACTTTCCTTATTTGAAGATAGTTTGTCTTATAAAAAATAAGTCTAATAACTCCAATAAAAACAAATTCTAGAATGAATTGATAAAATCTTCAAACATCAACCATCAAAAATCAATATTGCTACATATTAAAATTATGATATTGTTATTCTTAGACTAATTCTAACATATAAATTGTAAACTATATGAACTTAATAAAGGAGAATAAAAAGAAGATAGTATCAATTATAGAAAAAAAACTTACCCAAATTAATATTTTAATCGATCTATTTTAATGTACTCATTCTTACCTCATCAGTGATGAAATTTGTTCATAAAAAAATGTTCGATTAGAAGAATCGTAAAGAGAATATCTAGAAAATTTAGTTAAAATAAAATATCAAAATTATAGTTAAAATAAAAAGTAAATTATTTTGAATTTATTTATAATTTTTAAAAACATTTTTACTCTTTATTTATTTTAAAACAATATATCTAATATAAATAAACTAGGTGCTGCACGATTTTAAACATCACAAAGATGAAAAGGTATTTACAATAAAATAATTAGCATATAACATATATTATTACATATTTCAATACATTAACAAAAAATAAAAATTGTGCAATTCATAAAAAAGACAAACTTTTCTATTTGTGACATTTAATGTAACATCTCATCTGTGGATGAAAACCAAGAATGATGATTGATTGAAAACAGATATAACACAGTTAAAAAAAAAAAAAAAAAAAACTCTTGACTTACTTTCAATACCCTACATACATAAATAAAACAAATAGATATTGAAATCAGAGACATACACAAACTCTACAAATATGGCACTAAAGATAATTTAAGAGAATTAATTACAATTACGTATAACAATAAAATATATATACTTTTTTAACAGTCCATGACTTATATGCACGAATATAATGTCGCAATTTACTCTCCTTTTTCATATATATAACTCACTTTGAACTTAAAAGTCTTTTGCTTATGCTTGACACAAATAGAGACCAATTGTGCATGCATTGAATGCAGTGTAAAATATTTTGAGCTTTTGAAAACCCCTTATATTTGTGTCTTTAAGTAACCCAAATAAATGCAACTTGATAGGAAAGAAACAAAAGTCATGGGAAGTATTGTATGTGTGAGTGAATAAAGTGAGATATTGAAAAAAGGAATGGACGACATGAAGTCAAATATATCTCCTACACCACGGTATTTGTGTGCATGAATTGAAGGGTCAAATATGATTATTATATTCAAGTGGGTTATGGTGTGTGGTCCAATTTCCCAATATATGAGGGAAGCATGGTCACGCACCATTCAAACTGAAAAGATGAACATTTTGTTTCTTTATGTTGCGTGCGTGTGCAATGCGCGTGCCAGTGCTAGTGAGTGAAGGGCACATGCACTTTTCTTTTTCTTTTCACTTCATTTATCTCAAATTAATACAAAAAACATTTCATGTTTTCTTCATGTCAAAATAACTGACATTTTAGGATAACTTTTTTTTAACGGTATATTAAAATTTTTAAGTTAAATTTATCCTACATAAATTGTATATTCTAAGATTTATCAATTTTTCGGCCATACTGTAGTTAGTTTTTTGTAAAGAAAGGAACAACATCATTTAGCATGGGTGATTTCGAAATGGAGTAAAAGGAGCGTGTATGAAAGTGATATGTTCCTCACCTTAAGGAAGAACGTGGTTGGAAATATTTTTCCAGAAAAAGTTAAAACAGAAAAATAAGAAAAATAAATAAATTTAACTTTTTATAAATTTAAATTAGTTTATAAACAAGTTAAAATTTAAAAAGTTAAAAGAAGTTACGTAGAACAGTTTTTATAATAAGCTCATACATAAATTAATTTGAATTTATAAAAATATTATTTGTAACTTTTTTTTAAATAAGTTTGTTGAAAAAATTTCTGGTGATGCCTTCATATTTAAATAGTTTATTGATAGTGTTAATTACGTGTTGGCATTTTCTTTTGTTTGAGAATTTTTCGTTTGCTCAGCCATGTGCCCTTATTCTTAGTCGGCGCTTAATCCAAAACTTGTCCAATTTGTGTACAATGTGTGCTTAAATTGTGATAAAGAACATAGTATTTATTTAATTTTGATATATTACCAATATTTAATACGGAAACGATCTAATTAGAAAAATAAGGAAATGAAGATATTTTCTACAACCATTTACGTAGAAAATTCAGACATATTACTTATAATTTTAAAAAAAATATTAATCTAAATATGTTTTTAATCTACCACTACGTATTCTTTTTAGTCCATACAAAAATACTTCATTTACACCATATATGTTTTGTTTTATCTTATGATAATGACCCTAACATAAACCTTTTGTGCTACCTTTACCATTCACTCCAAGTTTAAAATATAATAAATTCCAATAGTTAAAACAAGTTATGATGCAAAATTAATTTTCTTGTCAAAATAATTCTTGGACCACTGTTCAACAAATGATTGTGGCATGATATTTTTGGCAATTGAAGGTAGCGTGTGTCGTAAGAGCAATTTAGGTTTTTGCCTTTGAATCCTAAAAATGCAAAAGCTTGGCGCGGTCTTCTCTTTCTACACGCTTGCTTTCGTCTCGCTCTGTTTTTCATCTTCTTCTTTCACACAGTCACTCTCGTCGACCTCATTGCGCGGTCGTTAGTGTCTTGTTGTCGTCTTCTCCTTCCACACACTCGTTGTCATCTCTCATGTTCTGGGTTGTGGTGCATGCTCTCGTCTTCTCTGTGGTTGTTTTTTTTTTCGTTGTTTGGAGTGGTTGTTAAAGGTTGGTTTTTTATGTGATTTTTCATTGAAAATGAAGTGTTTTTTATCGTTGAAATGTTTGTCTTGTATGATTTCTGTTTAGTGTTTAGGGTTTTGGAGTAAATATTTGTCTTTTATGTGGTTTTTCATTGAAAAGGAACTATTTTTGATCGTTGAAATGTTCGTCTTGTATGATTTCTGTTTGTTGTTTGGGTTTAGGGAAGACCTTTATATGGTTTCAACAAAAACTATCCCCAACAGCAAGCCCAACACTAACCCCACCTATAGTCTATATTTGTAGGTTCCATAGTGAATTTAACTAATCTAATTTCTTAAAAGGTTATATTTTAAATTATTAAAATACTTTTAGTTTATCAAATAATTTTAAAAAAATTATATTTATTATTTGTGTAGTTTTTTTATTTTATTTTATTTGAATTTTTTTTCTTTTGATATACAAATTTTTATTTTATCTTAATTATTGGACTTATAAGATATCTACCAAGTTTATTCAAATTTTTAAAGTAATATTTTTTTTTATCATAATCTCCGATTACATATCTTCATTTGTAGAGTTTTGTTCAAATAATGTATTCAATTCCTTAGACACACATTTTATCATTTCTCTTATTTTTTTAATATTTTTATTTGTAGTTTATTTTTCCTTTTATCACATGAGAGAATGTTTTATTATCAATTTTAAGTATTCAACTATATCAACCATCATTTTAGTAGGTAACCTAAAACATTTATTTATTTTTCTATGTTTCGTTATTTCATTTCATTTATAGAATTATTATTACAATATAAAAGTTTTCATTCTTTATCAAAGTTTCAACTTATTTTACATCCATCAATTTCACTTAATTTTTCAATGTACTTCTTTTGTAAGAGTAATAAATACTATAATTATCATTTATATAATTACTCTCTATAATTACTTAATATTTATACAGTTATTTATACGGTTATTATTCAGTACTTATTTTAATATTATTTATTTTAATATTCATGAAATTATAATTTCTTCAATAAAATTTGATATTGAATAAAAGAAAATACGTATCCTTTTTATTATTAAATCTTGATAATATTGTATTTTTATATTATATTTTATTTTTTTATAAAATTATTTAATTAATATTTAGAATATAAATAAGTGGTACAAAAGTTCTAGGTATACGATAAGGTATCAGATAAAAATATGAACAAGACACAAATTTTGTATTTCAGAAAACTTATGCAAGTATAAATTTTTATTTTTAAGATAGAGTAATGAAAATATTGTTACCACTAGGAGTTGCTAAGAAGATTTGATGAAGTCAATTATTTGATGGAGTTGCAGACTTAATGATTATAAGTGGATTGCGTGAAGAATTCATGAAGATTGGTGGAGCTTGGTCTAGAACTTAGGCTATGTGTTGTGTCTCTAGTTTGATCTCAAATAAGTGATGCAATCAATATCATTTAAGGATAAGCTCCAAGAATAAAATATGATTTAACAAAGTTTTTAAGAAATTATTAAAACCAGAACTTGTATTAAGTGTTGGAGAAAAACAATCGATTGTTTGACTAAAACAACCGACTCAATTTTTAAGACAGTTGTCTATAAATAGTTGGCGCGCATTTTGAAACAGACATGAAAAAAATAATTCTAAACATTTTCTGATCAAGAGGTTTGTGTTTTTAAAAGAGAGAAAAGCGGCCTTCTTGTTTTGTGATCAAGATCATTCTATTCTCTTACATCAAGAACTGAAGTATGATTGATTCTGGAGCTGTGCATTGACTAAGATAGATACTTCACTGATCTGATCATCAGACTAAGCCTTCTATACCTTTTCTTCATTACTTTTTTAATCTGTTGTGTATAGAAGTGCTTGTATTGATGTGTTCATCATAATTCTTTCACTGTATCGAATATTGTGGTGTGGTGAATTACCAGGTGTTGTAATTCTGTAAGTATAGTGGGTTTTGTACAGTGGTTGACTTACTGAAGGGTTCAATAAGTTGTTGTCTGGAATAGACAGTGGAGTTTGTATAGTTTTGTGATATGTTGTAGGTTAAGCAGAGAGTTTGTTGCGGGGAGCAGTGTATTCTTGCGGTGTGCAAGTGTTTGAACTATTGTAAACTGGTATGTTTGATCTTTTATAGTGGAAATCTTTATTGTGGAATAAGGGACTGAACGTAGCCCTTGAGAAAGGGTGAACCAGGATAAATCTGTGTTCTTGTTGTTTCTGGTTTACTTCTTAATATTTCTTGTTCATTTTCTTGATTTTTCAGAATCTGTTAAAATTTGTTAATTGAATTGATTGTTTAACATTCGGATAATCATTTGAGTATTCTTGAAATCATTTAATTCATTTGAACACAGTTTACTCAACTCATTTTTGAATCTGAACTGTTTTCTGATTCACTGTGTTTATTGTTGATCAATCTAATTTTCCAGAAAAATTGATTTTCTTAATAATTGTATAATTTTTGTTTTCAAATCTTAAACAACATTTATTTTGTTCAATATTTGATTATTTACATTCAAAACTCTTTTAAACAATTATCTGAAATATTTCTTCTTGAATTGTGTTCAACCACTCTTTTTCCAGAATTTACTGAACTGCCTAATAATTCTTCCATAACTAATATTTATTTCCAGTTTTCAATTTATTGTTTCTAATTTATTGATCTTATTCTAAAATTTGTTTTGCACCTTTGACTGATTGTTTTTCATATCATCTTAATAGTTTCTTTAAAGATTTTTTATTTCTCATATTAAAAATATTTTTGTGAAAATTTTTGAAGGAGTTCAATTCACCTCCTCCTAAACTTAAAGTCCCAATTACATAATCCTAAATTGCCTCAAGTACTTAAGGTAACAAAAGGTTTACTTCAGTCTACATTACCAAATATGGATTAGTTACGCTATTCACATGACTATTAAAATCATATTAAATATTGTTATGATGTTTTTTTAGTGTTTTTTAGGTTAATTTTTTTAACTTATTAAATAATATAAAAATTCAAGTTGTATGTGTATTTTGTATCTTCGTAGGACAACTATTTTACTTACAAGAACCAGGTTTTTAAGAAATAAGGTTTTGAAATTAGATGAAGAATGAAAAATATAAAAAATTATATATATATATA
>Ga0209700_103224_pt1 | contig 31608 bp, 7 predicted proteins | sample SiratroredBW_FD_187528 | JGI IMG/M metagenome (GOLD analysis project Ga0209700, IMG submission 187528) | Root nodule microbial communities of legume samples collected from California, USA - Siratro red BW (SPAdes) (version 2) | ecosystem: Host-associated > Plants > Roots > Nodule | place: USA...
TATATATATATATATATATATATATGTATATGTTATTTCTTAGTTTACAATTATTGGAGTTTTCGGTGTCAACATTAATAGTTACTTTTTAAGTTAGAGTTATTCTTCAATTAAGTTTATTAGAAAGTAAGTCAAAAAATTTTATCTAACAACAACCTTGATTAAATTTTTCTTGAACAATTTTATTTTATTGATATTTGTAGGAATTATTTATCAATTGCATTTATTGATAATTTTTTTATTTAGTAATAATTGAAATAGTCTATTCAAACAAGATAATCAAAATTCAATAGATTTAAATTGTTTCGACAAACAAAAATTTTAAAAATTTGAATAATTTAAGATAAAAATAATTCAAAATCAATGTATTTAAGCTTTTTTTTTCAAAATTATAAATTTCATATTCAATTGCAAGGTATACATTGATATCATCTTATATTATATTTTTATTTATATAAAAATTGTGTATATGTAAAGTAATGTGTATTAAATCAATAGTTCAAAAAACATTTATTTGAATTATAATAATTTATTAAACCATCTTTATTGTTAGGTTCTTAGTTAAAATTTCAATCTACCCATTGACATGATTGAAGTTATGTTTAGACATAATTGAAGTTATGTTTAGAGTAAATGGAAATTTAAAGTTAGATAATGTAGCAATAAAAAAATATAATATAACAATTTTATCTCAATTGTTTAAACTAAGATAAACTAGTCTTCATAAACAAGAGATAGTCTACATGATCATTGATTTTGATCATAACAAATAATATCTAGTGTTTGATAAACTAATGTATTTCTTTTAAGTATGTTCATTAGGAGAACTATAAGACTATTTCTATAAGAAACTCAAATTCTATTAAGTCATCATAATGTTGTGTTACATATATGACGCTCTTCTATAACACGTACAACAAAAGATGCAAGGTTCTAGATAAAGCTCTAACGCAAGATGCAAATTCAACTTTAATATATCATATCGTCTTGTGAAACGATCAACGTGTCAACTCGTGTATCCCTATAAAGATCATATTAAGACATAAATGGTCTGATAAGTGGATAAATGACCTATTATGGACATTTTAATCTTTATCAACTAACACAATCTTATGAACACAAACCATGATTTTGATCATAACAAATAGTACTAATTTTTTTATTATCAAATCATATATTTTCTAGGTAAGCTTCAGGAAAAACAAGTTTGCATGCTTGAAAAAAAGTAAGACAAGCCAACACAAAGATCATCAAATGTACATAACATAAGATACAAATTTTATTTGTTCAAGACTCGACTCACAAATTCTCACTTTAATTTTGACATAGTAGACCAACTCATTCTAAGATTGTATGCCCAATTTGGTGTTATTAGTACTATAAAGGGATGTTCAAAGAAAAATTTATTCTTTGTGGAGAAAGTTATCGATTAAAAGATTATCAACCTCTAATAAAACTCTGACATAAGGACAAAAGATCTACATGTAAGATCTAACAATCTTATTCAAGATGTTTGTATATAAAATTTGTTCCACACAAAAAAAAAATACTAATATATAAGTGTTTTTATATTTCTAAGTAACTCCACATGAAATAAAGTTTTATTCATGAAATAGTGTTATAAAGTTTCTCTTAGTGCAAGATCTTTAGATCTTTAGAGTGTTTAACAAGATGAAAGAGAGAGTGATTCTTAATTGTAAAGTTTTTACTTTGTAAACTTATCCTTGTGAAAAATAGGAAGATCACAATAAGGTATGGTAGAATTCTATTATAATGTGTTTTTAAATTTTTTTTAAACATCACTTAAATAATTATGCTATTGAGATGGTTTGATTTGTAAAACTAAACTAAAATTTCTTCATCTAATGTGTCATATCAGACGCACTTGACTAACTTCAGTGAATTATTTGTCTATGTTATTTTCTCATATTCTGATTGAAGATTAGACTATGATTCTTACGTCTAATAGGCTACAACAAATGGAAGTTTGACCTAAGATAATTCATTAAAAAGATAAACATGAGGAGATACATTTTCATAAATCTTTTTTCAATGAGTTTCGTCTTATGAAGCATTAAATGATTTTCCTCAAATAATATTATAATACATATGATCAAACAAACATGTTTGATAGCTTATATTCTCCTTATTTCTTCTAGTCCAAAAGGTCTTGTTAGACGTAGATTTGCAACTCAACTAAATAGTATTAGTCTTTGCTTTAACACGTGATTGGATCATAGTTTCAACATCTGACTAACAAATACTTATGCAAATCAATACCAAGTTTTAAGAGCATTTTAGTAAAAAAAAAAAAAATTGGTATGTGCTCACATATTAATTGTCCTTCTTGTGTTAGTGTAAATAATGATAACATATAATATAAAGGAGATAAGGAGAAAGGAAAGTGTATTGAGTCGTCTCTCACACATACTAGTTCTTGGCTAACCAAAACAGTTCAACTAGGCAAACTAATGTTGCGAAGTACACATCGAAATTCTAGCTAACCCGTTGAATATTCTTGACACGAGCCCCTATTGGTTTAACTGAGTATTCTTGGACTCATAGTCACTCCTGACTAATCACTTGAGTATTTTTTTCTTAAGGCACTCCTACTTGACACTACGTATTCTTTACTCAAGTCACTCCTAAATGACCCTTAGTATTCTTTGCACATATTGGCTAACCGAGTATTCTTTCGGATCATAGCCACTCCTGGCTAACCCCATCAAGGAGTATTCTTTACTTAAGTCACTCTTGGGTGACATTAAGTACTTTTTTGCCAAAAAACCACTCTTCGCTAGGATCTAAAGTTTTGGTGTTTCAACAATATACTAATCATTGGGTCTAATGAGTAGGGGGTTTGGTGTTTGATGATGAATACAATGTTTATGCTTTTTCTCCTAGTTCAGATAATCTTACTCTCTAAGGAGAGTAATATCTTTTGGCCTATACAAGGGTAAGACTCACTCTCCTAGGTAGTTGGATAAACATTCTCAATATTTTCTATGAAGTTCCTCTAGATCCTAATACTTTAATCTTCTTTAAGCTTGAGGATTCTTCTCCGAAGTTGTAGGTTTGCTCTATCTTATTAGAATTTTTAGTATAGTGCAACATATGCTCTCTTGACTTAGAGGAGTTCTCTTAATGTCAATAGTGTTTTGGCAAGATATTTCCTCCCCTCTTATTGTTCTTGTTCTAGATGGAATACTTTGAATCTTGAAGAAGGTAGTTGTTAAGAGATCGTTTATAACAATTGAGCATCTTCAGCTTCTATGCATGGCTGTTATGTGTCTAACGAGCTTTAATATGGTTGTTGCATTTAATTTAGCTTTGATCTTTGCTCATTTCTCTTTGAAACGTCCTTGATAGCTGACAACGCTTATCTCCTTAGATAGCATAGCCTTTTGTATGAATCCATAGGAAGATAGTTGGGTCAGAGTTGGACTTTATGTTAGGAAGTTGATGAAGAAAATAATTTTAGCTCATATCTTAAGCGATCTTTGATATTTGTTGTATATTTGATTTTGAACAGATCTCTTTGGCAACCAGACATTCCTTGCAAATATAGAGTAAGATATGCATACTTTTATGTATGAAGTTTGCTTAGTCTGTGTGTAGCATCTGATGTTTAGTCATATGTTCTTATGTGTGTCTTATTAGACTTTGAAAAAATATTGCATAATATTGTATCATCTGTCAAACAAAACACTTGCGTCTTACGTGATTCGTTGTTTTTATAAAACTATTGATGAAGTATGATCATATTTTATACTAAGTTATTTTTAAGCACTAATTAAAACATTGGGGTGTCAAACTTTTGTATTTACAATTGTTCTCTCAAACAACTCTTTTGTTATATCCTGAGTAGTAGTTAAAGAATATCTAGGAAGCACAAATTAGCTTCGTGAAAAAAAATAGTTGTTCTTTATCTTATAGGAAGATGATGGGACTAACTTTATGCACTTGTTGTAAGCTAGAAGTGAAAATGAGAATAATTATAAATATTTAAGTATTCATTGCCTTGTTTATTACACCAACACCAACCTTTAGTTGTCTTTTACAAGTAACTTGCAATAGCCTTTTTGGAAAGCTTTTAAGCTAACAAATGGTCATCCCTAGATTGTTTAATCATCATCATCATCTTACAAAATATTTTATTTAAGCTCTATTTAACTCTCTCTTTTAGAGTTGACTATTTCTTTTATGGCTTTCAGACAATAAATAAAGTTTCTACTTTGGAAACCTTAAAACGATGTTCTTAATACGAAGAAAACATGTTCAAAATCAAAGTTACTTTGATGAATAATAAGTTGAGTGTAACAAAAATATTGTTAGCTACAAGACTGCCAACTCATGCTACAATCGTGACACACAATAGAATATCACACATCACTCAACAATCTTGTCTAAAATTCTATAAAAAGAGTTTGCTATGCAGAACAAACTAACGATTCTACATGAAATATCCATGTAATGTGTAAGCCCCTTGACTCAATCTACCTTAAAGTGTTAGATCGAAAAACGTCTTACAAGATGATAAAGAAGAATGTTCTTTGTTTGTAAGAAAATCACGTTGTGAAGTCTTTATCTTAACAAGAAATTCCTATTTGCAAATGATCTCTTTAGAGGATTATCATTACAATTGTTAAATAGCTATTTTATTGTAATTAGAAGTGACATTTAAAGAATACTTAAAAAAATATATGACTTCATGAAAAAAAAAATACTTGCATTAGTTATTTCAGGAACGATAAAGGGGATAGTCAAAAGAGACTTTATGTACTCATTGTAAGCCAAAAGTGACAGGTAGAAATTGATGTAGCCTAGTGTTGGGATAAACCAATATAAATATTAAAATATTTCTATGTTTTTTCTATTACACTTATACTAATTATCGACTATCTTTTACAATTTGTTTGCCTAAAACTTTTAGAAACTTTGTTTTCACTATAAAATCATTATTAATGTATTGTATGCTCACGACCTATTTTAAGCTTTATTTAACCTCACTTTTTATAGCCAACCCATTTTTTCAGAAAATTTATATCAAAAGAATTGTTCTACACCCAAAACTCTGAAGAAACATGAAAGGCATGAAAGAGTTGAGAAAGAGAGGGAAAATGGGACAATGGTAGATGAACTTTAAACAAGTTCTCAACGTTGGAAAGAAAAACATCTAACTCAATAACCATTTTTTGGTTTTAAGGTTGAAAATGATCTTAGGTATTTTGCCTCTTAATTTTGACCCAAAAAAATAACTAAATAGGGCACCAGATGATGTGAACTTGGCAGTTTATGTTCATAGAATAGTGGAGGAGGAACAGTTGATGGATGTCATTGATCCAGTGTTGAAGAATGTAGCCACCACTATAGAGCTAGAGACTATGGAAAAACATAATAAGAGAGGATTAAATTGCATTTTAATAATTTGTAAGACTTTTTGGTAAATATCGTCTGATAGTTCATAGTTAGACAAGAGTTATATAAGGTAGGTGAACTGTCAAATGTTTTCTTAATAAGTTACATTTGATAAAGTACGTCAGACACATCTTCTCGTTTAACAGATTCACCTTGTTTGAAAGAATTTTTCTAACTTGTGTTTATAATGACTCTCCCTCTTAGGTTAGTGTAGGCGATACTAACATGTAAGGCAAAAGAGATAAAAGGTAAAGAGAAATATACACATATGTTTTATATTGGCATGTGAATTACATTCAGTTTCCAATTAACAAACTAAGTTTCACTAAGCAAATTAATGGCACAAAGTACAATGCAAGTATTCTTTGGGCTCGTAATCAATCCTAGCTAACCCCTTAAGTATTGTTTAGGAACGTAGTCACCTTTGGCTAACCCCTTGAGTATTGCTTGGACCTAGCCACTCCTAGCTAAAACTGAGTATTCGTTGAACCTAGTAACTCTTGGTTAAACTGAGTATTATTTAGACACAACCACTCTTATTCTTCGGATGCAGCCACTCCTGGCTAAAACCGATTATTCTTTATACGCAATCACTCCTAGCTAAAATCAAGTATTCTTTGGATGCAACCAGTCCTAGCTAAAGCCAATTATTTTTTTGCCAAACAACCATTCCTGCCTAAGATAGGCAAATTATTTTTTTAGTTATCAAACTAATCATTAGGTCACTCACTAGAGAATAACAACAACTTTCAATGTAATGTATATAAGGTTTGTGCATTCTTCTAGTTACCTTTAATTAAATGTGAACAATTAATATAATTTTAAAATATTTATTTTTCCATAAAATCAAACAAAGATGTATGTAAATCTTAAGAAGTGAACTTTAAGTTTAACTCCACCTTACAAAATCAGTTTGTAAGCTAAGATTTGCACCCACTTTTTGGCCTTATATCTAGTCAATGTGGGATCTCCAACACATTCGCTTCACGTCGAGACTGCCCAATTCATGTGTGTGATTATATATATATATATATATATATATCATGTGTGTATGGTGACACGATAGACCCATCAAACCTCGCTAGAATAGGCTCTCATAACATCATAAGAAGTGAAATTTTAGTCTAACTCAACCTTACAAAATCGGCTTCTAAGGTGGGATTTATATACTATAAATTAGTCTTATCTATAGTCAAGATGAGATCTAACACTAAAGACTATTTTTTATTTTTTAGAATCACAAATATTTATGAAATCGTTTATTTGGATCCGACAAGGATTGACAGTGTATTTTCATTCATAATGAAAAATCAGGAAGTACATAATTCTTAAAAAATATTTTGTTATGAAAATATTTAGGTGAACCTGAGAAAGATTGATCTTACTCCATGTTTTCATTCATAATGAAAAATGTAAAGATTATATAGTTCTTTACATAAGAATTGTTTGTTTTTTTATATTTTTTTATTTTTTAAACTTTTTATTTTTTTAGTTTTGTTCTCATTACGAGAATATAAGACAAGACACTGTGAGCGACTATGTTTAATATTCGCTTTCAAATTGTATAATAAATAAAAATAATATAAATTGTTCATCAAATGTAGATTATTGCGTGAATATTATTTATAAGAAAATAATTATATAATAAATTAAAATATTGAATAACTTGCATTCAATACGAATATGATTATATATATATATATATATATATATATATATATATATATATATATATATATATATATATATATATATATATTTTGAAGGATTTATATTCATTCGAGTGATCTAATTTTAAAATATTAAATATAAGAGGATATATGCGGTTTGGACAAATTTTTCAAAGTGGTGTAATTTTTATTTGAAATTCCCAGTGGTGTATTTTTGTATTTATTTTTAGATATGAGCAAATCGTGTTTACCAGACACAATATCAATTGAAGAAATAAATGAAATCATGAAAAGATAACACGATTTTAGTTTATTAAAGGAAATAGTGCAATCAAGATTTGAATTAATGAGTTAATTAAAATCGTCACAATAGTGCACTATTTTATGGTGGTTAATATTCTCTACCCATTCCTTTTCTTCTATCTTGGCAGGTGTGTTATATTACTATTATGTAACTAAAATAAATGTAAAGTTACAAAACTGACTATTTTATTTATTGATAAATATATATTGGTTGAAATAAAAATGATGTCAGTATGAGATTTATATATTAAATTAAATTAAAAATAAATTTGATATTGAAAAAAAAAATTAAATTAAATTAAAATTTAATAATAAAATATATTTAGCAAAATTAAGTATAAGTTGGATATTTGAATTTAGTTACTAATATAGAAATAATTTAAAATAAAATTGAAAATTTAGCAATAAATTTAGAATGAAAAATTTGAAAATATTATATAATTTTTTAAATAAATTTATTGTTAGTTTTTAAATTATATCTAGGTAATTTTTCTTCACAATATGTAACCACTCTTCTATTCAAATTAACTTCACATTTATTCAATTACTTAATCAGAATTAAGTTCAATCATTACATATTTATCAATAAAATGACTTTGTAACTATTCATGTTCATTTATTTTAGTTGTACAATAGCAACATACCACAAGTTCAAAACAAAAGGGGAATAGACGGAGAATATTAACCATCTAAAATGGTGCAGTATTCTCACATTTTAATTAACTCATTAATTAAAACCATCTTAGCTGCACAATTTTATCTAGTAAACTAAAATTGTGTTCTCTTTTTACAATTTCATTTAATGTTAAATTAAATCGTGTAATAGGGTCACGGTTCATTTACAATGATATCATGTCTTCTATGCACAATTTACCTATATTCATAAATAAATAAATAAAATACACCATTTTGAGAATTTCAGATAAAAATTATATCACTTTGAAAAATTTGTGATGTGGTTTGATAGGTATCTACAATTTATTTCAGTACATAAATGTAATACAAAATTATTGTATTTTATCCTTTATGAAAATATGTTTTCCAAATAATAAACATTTGGTATAAGACGACTGTGTGGTCATAGAAATACCTAAATGACTTTTAAATATACAAGATAAGGTAAACTACATAGTTATATATCAAATCAACTTGTGTATATGAAAGGAAGCTAAATACATATCATCTTTTAACACAACCAATTGTTAATACATAACAAAAGAGACTATGAATGGACCAACAAAAATTAAAGGGACGTAGAAAGAAAGGCCCAAAAATTAGAACACACATGGTGTAAGAAAAAACAATATGAAAAATTAAAAGTGGTTCCCAGATGTACCAAAACTAAAGTTTCCAAGTGTATACAATTGGTTGATAAATTGTAAGAACATTTTATAACGGTGGAGCCATTACCTCTTAACAATTCCTATAATTACCTACCATTTTATACAGCGCTGCCTCATTCCAATTTTGCCACATAAATCTTTGAATTGCATAATGCTTATAAACCAAACTGTAAATTATCTACGCAAAAGCACTTCCAATCACACAGCACATAGATAATCAGAGTGTATCCCTACACATCAAAACGAGAAGGATGAGAATGTGAAATGGTGTTGGAGATGGTGGAGGGCACTTCCCTGTGTTTATTTGTTTCTCTTCCTTTATTTTTTCATTTTCAGGTTTTGTCTCTGCTCTAGCTTTCTCTATGCGTTTGTGTGCTTATGTGATCTATTCTGATTTGTAGTTTTCTTTTTTTCTTTATCAATTTTTTTTTAATTTTCTGTTATGTTTTTTTCATTTTTTACTTTTCTGTTTTTTTAGTTAAATAAAAGGGGTTCGGTCCAAAATTTCTTTAATATATAACTCCTTTCAACACGTATTTGCTTTAATTTTTTCTAATATTATCATGTTAACATTGTTATAATATAGAAAAAAAAACATACATCTAATTACATTTTTTTAATTGTTAAATATATTAACTAACATAAAATTTATATTCATAAGATTATTAGAAAATAAATTTATATTTTATTTAACTATCTTATAACAAAATAGACTTTTAGATAAGTAATTTATTATGTTATATTATATATACATAGTTCTATGATATATATATATATATATATATATATATATATATATATATATATATATATATGATATTAAAAATTAATAATTAATGACCTATTTGGATTAAATAAATCAATGAACTTAAGGTATGATAATAGAAAAGGTAGATAGGTAGGGTGCAAATGAAAATTAAGTTAAAATAAAATGAAAGAATGAGTGAAAAAAGATTATGAACATTACGAGGATATGTTTATTGTCTCTTTATATTTTTTTTTCTGAGTTTTTTCTTCTGAATTATTATTATTATTATTCTTCTTCTTATTTTTAGGTGAGCAAAATATGGATGTAAATTCTTTTATTTTTATATTATAATAAAATATCAAACTGGTATACTCATCCTAAATGTTAGTTCATAAGGTATATTAAAAGCATTTTTGGACATATGGCCGTGCATTCATTATATATCGTGTGAAATTTCAGTGAACAATTCCATATCCAAAAATTTCAACACAAGTAAATCCAAAACACAATAGTCAATGCCGAAATCGAATTCAAAATGGAGTTTGGATGGATCAAATGCGTTACAAAATAACGAATTCCGTAGAAGGATAGAACAGTTGCAAAAAAAACAATTTCCAGCGTAACATAAACCTATTCCAAAAAAGATTTCCGAAAGTTAATAAATTCATTACGAGAAAAACTTAATACGGAATACTCATATTAACTTTCGGAAAACAGTTTCCTAAATATGTTTATGCTATTCCGGGTAACATTTTTTTGGAATTGTTCTATCCTTATACGAAATTCCTTTTCCATAACTAAATCTACATACACCCCTCTTTCAAAAAAAATAATTTTTCGGAGTACAAAATCTTTGTACAGAAAAAGCTTTCTAAAATGATATTGCTACACCCCAATCCCATTTCGGAATTCAATTTCCGAAAGCCTATTTCTGCCACTTACCGCACTGGGCACACAACCTCCACCCCACTCACCCGCCAATCCCCTACACCACTCCCTTTCATTATTCTATTAAACACTGTCTATTATCAATAGTGTAACAGAAGTTATCAACCCCAGGTAACTTAATCTCTTCATATTTCTTATTTGCAAAATCAATAAAACCAAAATTACTAATCAAATAATAAAAAAACAGTAAAAGAAACACAATTTTAAAAGAAAATGAAGAAAGAAAGTCATAATGAAATCCTACATCATTCTCAAAAAACGACACAGTTTTAACCACTAAAAAAAAAAACAAACAGAATACAGAATCCTAGGATCTTTATTCCCCAAAGTAACTGTCTCATATAAGGCTTATATAGATCGACTTTCTTAAAATAAATTTTTAAAATTATTTTATATTAAATAATTTTTGAAATATAAATTAGAATTAAAATAAATTTAAAGTAAAATAAAAAATTATCATCATATTTTAATAAATAAAAGATCTATATTGAAAAATAATAATATATTAAAATAAAGTACTTTATAAAATATAAAATTTAAACTAATTAATTTATTATTTTAATTATTATTTTTCATAATATAAAAGCATATATATATATATATTGATAGAAACATATTATATATATATATATATATATGTATATATATATATATATTTATATGTTATTATTTCAATATAATTTATTATGTTATAAATATTTTATTATTATTTATATATAATTGTTGAAATTAATTAATTATGTTAATATTTTTTTGCAATTTTTTTATAACATGGAAAGTTTAATTCTAAAATTATATTTTTGTTTTTTTATTTTTATTTTTCTTTTTTTCGAAAACTATTTTCTCTGTTGTTAGCAGATTTTTTTTAACTTTTTGAACAGTGATATTTTAATAATTCTTATTTTATATAGAACTCCCTGATAATCTTACTATATATATATAATGACAGCAGGAAATCTGTATCTGTTTCGTAATTTTCTTGGTCGTCACTTTCCTCTCCATTGAGGACCTGAACTGAGTTTGCTGTAACCTGCTTCTGTCCACAGGTTAGTCTTGCATGCATGCTTGCTCTTCACCTCTTCCTTTTCTGTGATATGCAAAGAAAGCCATTTTCATTCTTCTCTCTTATTTGTTGTTTTTCATTCCATGAGATGAAGCACCAACACCCTTTTCAAAGAAGAATATATCTAGCTGAAATAACTCTATTCCTTGCAGTTAGTAGTTAATAGTAACTTTTTCTGCTTCTAAGATTATCATTGAGTTTCTCCTTCAAAGAGAATGTACAATGAATTATTAATAAATGAAAAGGTATCATCATAAATTCACCCCAAATAAAAAATGAACTTTTTTTTGGTAATAAAAGAGGAGTATTATTCTGCATATATTAAACTAAGTAATGTATATTCTTCATTACAGAAGCATTTGAGCAACTGCAGATGCTACCGAGAAACAGAACGTGGGACTGTGAATATGATATATACAGCCACATGCAAGAGAAGAATAGGGTCCTTAGATGTGGAACTGAAAAATTCAACTATTTTAATACCCTTTTGCAGTACTTTGTTGTGGCTGATGGAAAGGGTGATCCAGAATTGGTACAGTTCATGGATGGTTTACACAGCATTGTAAAGTCTCAGATGCTTCATTTTGAGTACCCTAACATAGAGAGCACTGTTGAGGAAGAGGACACCGATGATGATGGCTGTGACAATGAGGATAACGGTGTGATAGTGGATCCCCAGCATAAGTATTTTATGGATCATGTGAGGCCTCACGGAAAATCTTACGTACTAGATATCCCTGAGGATGGTGTCTATGTAAAGTATGAGCCTGAATCATCAAGTCCTGAGAGTCCAGTTACCTACACAATCGCTCATGCAAATCATGATGTTGAAGAGGCCAATGTGTGCTTAGACACAGATATGCATGTGAATTCTCGTGTAAACTGTAAGAGTCCTAGTGTTAATAGGAATCTTGTGAAACATAGGGGTAGGAAGTCAAAATGTACAAAACTCAGTGCTGTTATGAATGGCAATATTAAGAGCAGTGATGTGACTTCTAAGAGCAGGAATGGTAAGCACAGGAGTGAGAGGATGAAAATCCCATCTAGCTCACAAATATTGGTGATTAACGATAGTGATGATGCAGCAGAAGATATAAGAAGGTCCGTGCAAGGCCAGATTGTATGTATCCAAAATCATGAGTTCTTCCTTTTGTTCATGTTCAATGCTGTTCACTTGGTTTTTAACTATATATGTTATCTGTACTTCCCTGTTGAAGGTGGAACATTGTTGGCAAGAACATCGTAAAGGCAAGGCAACTACACTCTTCAAAGAAAAGTTAATGGAAGAACTAAGGGCTCCTTTCTGTGAGGAAGAGTACAAGAGGCTTTTACATGACATTACTGTTCGCAAGCCAGTCCAACACCATAGAGACCTGCGTGGACGAATCAAAATCTATGATGAAAAGTATCTTGGAAAGTCTTATCTTGATTTTAATTTTGGTAAGAAAGATATGACCCTTCTCTTTTACATTCCCCTTTCTGTGTTTGCATGATGTTCTTGGAGTTCATGTGCTTACCCAATTGGGATGGATAATTACATATATTTCTATCCATTTCTTGTTTATTCAACTCAAAACAGTTTTCTTCAAGTTAACTATGCTTAAAATAATTCATTCTTGGGACTTCTTTTTGCAGCATGTTTTTCTTGTTGAAGCAAACTTTGACCTTAATTATAACAGAAGATGTAAATCCATCTTGTTGGCTACATAAAAGCATTTTCGTGGTTTTATTATCTGTCATAGTTTTATTAGTGTCCATTTTGTCACTTGTGCATATTTAGAATTTAGAAGCAGAGCAGGTTGAGAAAGTACTTTTAGCAATTAGTTGCTTTCTTTGGTAAGGAAAATATGGAGGAAGCTGCATATTATGTTTTATTCACCTTGAGAATGTCTTAATTATGTGGAACATTAGATGTAATTATTCTAATCCTTATATCATTCTTAGAACTTTTAGTTAAACTGACATCTTATTGACTTTATTTATTTAACAGTAAATTGAATACTTAAAATAAATTGATCTTCCAAAGTTGGTTCTTTGAATAGTTCAAAACAAATTATATTATGTACAATATGTTTCTACAGTCACTTTTCTTCTAAAATCCACTTAGTCCTTTGTAGATACGCTAATGAGACTAAATTAGTGTCCAAAGATAAGCTAATGATTGATATATATCCATTTCACACATTGAGAGAATATATTGATCTTTACAATTTGTGAAAGATTAGTTAATTATTTTGAATATATTTAGATGACCAAACTAAAGAAATTTGAATATAAATTCTTACAAAAATCCTACCTACATTATTAGCAAACCAAACTAGTAGAATTCTTCTGACACAGGTGGATATCATATGACAGAATGCAAACATAGATTTTGTACACTGGCAAAGTTAAGATTTTTACAATGTTAATAAATTACAAATCATTTTAAATATGAAATTCAAAGTAATTGTCATGGAAGTCAATAATTTTACTATTTATAACAATATAGCAAAGTAAAAACCATTTACATTTCCAGGGCATTCTAATTAGTTTCTAAATGTTATGTTGCAAGACTAACTATGACTGAGATGTGTGCTTGTTCTGCAGATCTTGCCGAGAGAATAAACTCAGCTCATGATGATCATCCCAGAGTTCTGAATCTCTTGCGTGGATTTTTCTATTGGTTGAAAGTAAGTATCTTATGATATTTCAGCATCTCAATACACATTTTATTTTGTATAGTATTTCATGCACTGCTCAATTGATAATCTCTTCCCCTATATTCACCTTAAAATATTTGACTCTCAAGGCATCTCAAAATATGTGTTGAGAAATATGGCAAGAGCTAGAGACAGTTGAGTGAAGGTAGAGAGAGTAACTAATAAGACATGTATCCAACTAACAAAATATGTTCATAGTTGGGTATATCATATGCTATTGATTTTGATTTTCTTCTGTTGCTTCACACTATGCCCTGCCCTCAGTTTAGTTCTCAAATAATATGATGGGGAAATCATAATGCTTTGAAGATGCACATTGAATCAAAAGTTTTCTTAGAAGTCTCTTTGTGACTGAATATTTTCATTGTGTAAAATAATCATCATTATGCTTTTGTATGTTGGTCCACATGACCCTATTTTGCAACTCACTCACCTGTATCTTAATCTTCATCAATCTTGCATTAGTCAAAAAAAGTGGCAACTATAAAATTTTGTACCTTCTTTTAGTGTGTGTGTGTGTGTGAATTGTATCACAAAATCAAAGTTAGCCTAAAAAATTTACATGCCCTTATTAGTTTAGGTAGTTAGAGGCTCTATTTGAATGCCCCTTTTCTGATTTATCTATTTTGTGGTGGCAGAATTTATCACATGATGGAGCATTCATGCCATGGAAAGATCCATCGTGTTTGGAAGTACTGCCACAACAGTTGGAAGAATAGTTTACTTTTTCATTTATTTATTTAACTATTTTTTACTTTGAGTGAAGCAATTGATTCAAACTTCACAGAACAGAGACCTAGAAGGAATCAAGTTTGTGTTTGGTGTCTCTTTTCCTTCATATTTTCTTTCGTTTTGGATTTAACTCGTCTTATTTTCCTTAACATGATCACGATTATCAAGAGTAGCAAATTTTGACATAACCATATTCTCTCATGATCCAATTTGAGACATGATACAATGATAGCCAGGTTTAAGGAAATAATGTCTTCAATGTGGGAAAAAAATTTAAAAGAAAACTGAATTAAACGTGTTCTTATTTGTATGCTCTTTAGACATGGTTATCTTTTCAACAACTATGAAGAATATTAGTCTTTTAGAATCTATGTTTATGACTTTGAACTCTTTTTCGTCATATATACATAATGATGTAACATGTTTTCTTTATATATAATAATAGCTCTCTTGGTCACATCAATCTTTCGGCTTTGTTATTTGGAGATGTCGTATCCATGTCTAATGTTGGGTTCTTGACAGAGTGATTTTAAGATTATTTTTTTTTAGTTCTAGGCTCCTTCTTCCAATATCTCATAAAAATCTTCCTAAACATTTTTTCTTATTTTGGAAAATTTTATTTCCAAATTTATCCCCACATGCGTCTCTCTATGTTTTATATTTTGTAATGTTTTTTTTTTATATGCAAATTAGTGTGATTTTCAGAATTGGATATTCTGAAATGTTTCCAAAAATATTATTCCAAAATATAAATAGTATATAGTTTATTCATAAAAATTGAATCCATGTTAGGAAGTTTATAATAACTCACATTTTTCTTATTTAATTATAGGAAAAGATGAAAATAGTGATCACATTATATTCTTTAACAATAAAACCAAATGATAGATTAATTAGCCGAAAAGAAAATAAAATAAAATATTTTAAGTATTCAATTAAATAATTTTTTTAATAAGAATTGAATTAAAATTCTCATATATAAACAGTATCCACTCACTTTCGTAACGGTGATTCTCATATATAAAATAATATATTAAGCAATGTCTTTTAAAAAAAAAAACTACATTTTGAATTTGACAATTTATAAACATCAACAAAATAAGTAAATAAAAAAGTAGTAAAAAGAAAATATTGGTCTGTTTTGAACACTAAAATATATGTGGCTGCTGGGATTCGAGCCCAGGTCTCCACGGCCACAACGTGGAATTCTTACCACTAAACTACAGCCACTTAGTTGTTAAGGTACTTCTAACCGTTATATATCTACGTGATGTTGTGTTCCTTTGAGTTTAATTTTAACAGCATAAAAGCTGTTATTAGCTGTTGAGAACATAATTTTGTTTGCCTGATTGAAATTTAATTGATTTTTCACGACCAAAGCATATTTATTGAATATTTTCAACCCGTTAACCCATGCACACCATACAATTAGATAGAAAAAAAATTGGCTGTTCAAAAAAAAAAGAGAAAAATCATTTAAGAGAAAATGGTGTACTATTTATGCAAAATTCAATCTATAATAAGTTTATTAACTTTAATAGCTTCCATAAAACTGATGACAATAATTACTTATAATTCAATTATATAACTATCAAAACCACTCACTCTTAGTCCATGAATCAACTGAGAATTAATAAAATAGAGTAATTTCATGAATTGATACGATGAAGTCACAAAATGGAGGATAGATCCATAACTTTTTTTTAGAGGAAGTATTTAACACTAAAGTGTTATGGAGCTGTAGACAATCCCCATAGGTTATTATGGAGGTAATCAAGGATTGCTTTTGTCCTTTATTGTCCTAAGTTAACATAATTTTTTCTGACATTTCTTGAACACAGTATTTATAAAATCTCAACTACTTAATTTTATCACAACTATTCAATTTTATCATTGTCAAACAAGTCTTCCTTCTTCAGCTCAGCTAAAAAATTTTCACTTACCTAACTTATTATGTCATATTTCAGTCTTAAATAAAATGATCTGATTAACAATAAACGCTATTACAGCTTCCAAGGCATACAGGTGATTCTTCCCCACACCTTTCATCACTACCATGGACCCCTCAACATCTTTAACACTTCTTTCCCACCTTTAAACACATATCCTGTCTTCTCAAACTCACCAAGGGATAAATTGTTTTCAAGTACAAACCTAATTTCATATATTAACTTGTGTTATAAATCAATAGAAAATATTTTAGTATGAATTTTAAAATGATTATTATAAAACTAAACAATTTTAGAGAGTATTATAATAATCATGATTGGACAATGACGAAAACAAAATTACGTCATTAGTATAGTTTAGTTTTATTTAAATTTAAAAACATATTAGCTTAAAACTACCACTGACATATCTCACTAAAACGTTTTTTATCTATTTGGATAAACAATTGAAACTGAAGTATCTTTGTTATGGCTCAGAACCGTAACAATTTCCAAGCAAAGATGAACTTCAACTACAGGATATTGTATCCATATTCATATACCTACAATAGGGCCTTCTAATTAAATAATGAAAATTACATTACACCAATCAATATACATAGATTATATTTCTCATTGTAAAGATAAATTAATGGAGGGGAGGGGAACAGAACTAATAGAATTGGGGAAATGAATACAAGATGGGGGAACAATGCAAAACTAGATAATCATGGTGTCGCCGCTGCGGCAAACTCAAATATACATGATCCTACATGATAGGAATCAAGCTTTCATTTCATATGATACTTACTAATGAACAACCCCCAAGAAGAGAGAACTATATCCTCTCTGCCTGCACAATGTGATTGTCTTCGAATCTTGCTAAATGAAATAGATGGGGTTAGAGCCAAACCGTATAACACTTTGCCACATTTCAATTGCTTAATTTACAAAAACCTGCTGCTACGTTTCCTTTTCCAAGGGTAAGTCCCAAGAGCTCTGACAATGAGAAAAATGCGAGTCCCTGTCTTAATGGCAAGATAACGACAGACAGATTTAACATCTTTCTAACGGTCTAAGAATTCTGCATTACTTGAAATGATCTTGCCGGATAACTGTAATTAAATTAAAGGGTGATTCATCTTCTTCCTTCTGTTTCCAAGGTTCGCCATTGCCTTGGGAATACCACGATACTTTCGGAGATAAGGGACTATATAAATCTGCAGGTGTAGAATAATTAGGCAGTATCTCCCAGGTTGCTCAGAAGGGAGAGGGAAATTAATAGAATATGGATTTCTGAAAAACAACATTAGCTTCTAAACTCAACTTCAAATAAACCTAGAAACTAGTAAACAAATTCCAATCTCATAGTCTAAACATATTAAAGTTATGTTAACATATCTTTAGTTTGTCAATGCTGTCTATGTGCCCTCTACCCAAACATTTTCTGGTTTAACGTTGTTTGAATGCACCTTTTATTTTCAAAGCAGAACTCGTTTGTCATTGCATGTGTATACATCATTTATGCCAACTGCAATTTGAATCTCTAGATGCTTCTTGCAATAATAAAAAAAATGGGTTGTATTTAAGTTTAGGAAGTGAATCATGGAATGAAAAAAGCCTTTAACTGGGAAATAATGGAATCAGATGTACATAAAAGAATTCAACACTAAACATCAGAACTAAAAGTATACTTTTATCCCAGAAAATAACAGACTTTTAGTTCATGTCAAGGCAACCAAATTCAAACTTGAGCATCTTAAAGTAGGAAATAACAAATATTGCTACTATCGTTAGAACTTCACTTGAAAGTACAATTAACAGACAAAATTCATTGCATTCAATTTTCTGAAATTCAAATTTAATACCATATATAAGAATAATCCTTATCCACATGAAAGTATTCCAAAAAAGAAATATATGTTAGGCAGTACGAAAGAAAGAAAAGAAGTACACGGTCATAACATAAACAAATAATCCACTTTCTCTGCTACTCTAAAATAATGAGTATTTAGAATGAATGGCAAACAAAAGCCCAATATTAGTTTTACAGTAAATACGTTTGATAAAAAGTAAAACCAGTATGGAAAACTGAAGAACCATTGAATTAAGATTTTATTCCTGTATCTTAGTAGTTGTCACTATATTTCAAAATTTCTGCCAGACTGACTATTCTGGACAACTCTCTGGTTCAAAATATAAGTATCTCTTTAATAATCAAATTATTTTACAGAGACAGACATGTCTTTCGTTATAGGTTTTGACTTCTGAAAGGAATAGGGAAGCGGTGATCTAAATGCCAGTGTTCAGTAAATTATGTTCTTGTTGAGTTTGGTGGAACAAGAATATGACCACCGGGCGAGATACTTGGTTGGTGTTCTTCTTTTGTGTTAAGATGTCCCAGATTGACCAGTGGCCAAAGTATTCATTTTATAAGACTCAGACCATAATCCCCAGCGAGTCTAATCCTTTTCCAATTTGGTATCCTAGCTTTAAAATCCAGTTATTGGATTACCTATAAAAATGTCTAGTCCTACAAACTTAATGTCCTCAAAAAGAGTGTTAAGATGTCCTCAACAACTACAAATATGACCAAAGCACACCTTATAAGACCTTGGCAATCCCCCCTCCCTCCATTTGTCGTTTCCAATATAAAGCAGACTAGTGCACTTGTTGCTCGAAGGAAGTCTTATGGCAAGGTTTTCACTAGTTTCAGGAATGGACTCAAACAAACTCTCTGGGTTTGGATGTTTTACCTCTGCAGTCCAACAATTTAGCATGATATGAAGTGAAGCTGACTAGTCTATCTTCAACAAACATTCACCTCTAAGATGAACTATTTGGTGTGTACGCCAACCATATCATTTTCATCGGCAATAATCCCCATGGAATTTAGTATGATAAAACAGCAAATCAGCATCATTTTAGACAAAAGATCTTGGCAAACTTTATGCTGCTTGGGAATAAGAAGTGATACAGACCAAAGATGATACCATGTTCTCACAAAGGAAGTATGCCATGGATACCCTCAAGGAAACTAGTCTAATGCAAAACCAGTGGATGCTCTCATAGAGCCAAATACTAAACTCAAACCAAATTAGGGGGAGCTTTTTGGATCTAGGGAGAAACAAAAGGATGGTTGGAAAATTTAAATACCTTATAATTACTTGCCCAAATATCTCATTCAATAATTTATTTTTAATATGATATCAAAGCCTACTTAATCTTGACATCAAACCACCCCACTTGATACTTAGTATTAGAATCTTACAGATATCATAACTAATGATATTAGGATTAATTAGATTGATTCTATATTTATGTTATAAGTCCAAAATAGGTAATTAAATAATTTATAATAGTAAATAGTCGGTTTAGTACAACAAATATTGTCATGTTTCATTTTCATTACAATAAAAAAATTACAGTTTTATTACAAAAACTTTAATTCCATTAATTTTGTTTAAACTCTGTTAATGGTTGAGTATTGAACACGTATCTGAATTTTCACGTATGTTTATTAAAGGAAAAATTAACATTAATATGCAATTAACCTTGAAGAAAGCCTTTTACCCTTTGCTTTTCGCTTTTAAATTTAAAATCCTTAGTAGTTCCTTCAAGGTTAATTGCATATTAACGTTAATTTCCCTTTTAATAAACGCACATGACAATTACTAAAGACCAAACATGTGCTCAATTATATTAACCATTAACGAAATTAAAAAAAAAAAAACAACATTGAAGTTGTTGTCCAACATTGTAGTTTTTCTTTTTTTTTTCTTATTGTACTAAAAATGAAATATATCAATAATTGTTGTATTGCACTACCTATTTACTCTTTTATAATTATGTTATCTCCCTGATTGATTAGATTGTAACACTCCCCTCAAGTTGATATAAGGTTATATGGACCATGCTTGTTACACATATGGTTAATCAGAGGACTCCTGGTGTGAATATATGTACTAGTTGATCATTAGAATTGACAAAACTAGTAGATATTTCCACGAATATCACTTTCTTTGACAAAATGACAATCAACTTCAATGTTTCACATATAAGTTCCAACCATGTAAAATTCTAACTTTAGTTCATGAAGCAATTGTTTGAGCCATATAAGCTCCCGATTGGCTATAGCCATAACTTGATACTTTGCCTACCTAGCTACAACACTCGCTTTCTATTTTTCCAAGAGACAAATGTTGTCTCTACGAAATATAAAAAACCCAAAAGTGGACCTTCTGTCAATAGGGGAGTTGGCCCAGTTTGCATCAAAACATCCCACAACTTGAGTGTGTCCTTTGTCTTCATACAAAAGACCTTTTCCTGGACTCCTTTGATGTATTGAACAATGCAAGCCATTATGTCCTAATGTTCCTAACATGGAGATTTGAAGAACTAATTTACTACAGTTCTTCCAGAGAAGATATTAGGATAGATAACAGTAAGGTAGTTCAACTTCCCTACTAATCATTTGTACCTTTCAAAATATGAAAGAGGCTCCCTTGATTTGGCAAGAGTTTGACATTGGGATCCATGGAAGTATCGAATGTCTTGGAATTTTTCCATCACACTTCTTCCAAAATATTCATTACATACTTCCTTTTTGATATAATATCCCATTTTTGGATTGTGTTATCCCCAACCCCAAAAGTATTTTAGTTTGTCAAGATCTTTCATTTGAAAATACTTTAAGAGAAGTTGCTTCACTCATGGGATGGCAAGATGATCACTACTTGTTATGAAAGTGACATCGATATAAAGAACCAAATAGATGCAACCAACAAGTGAGTGGTGATAGAAGACAACATGGTCAGTCTCGCTTTGAATCATACCAAATTGTTAAATATAGTACTAAATCTATTGTATCATGCTTTAGCTTGTTGTTTGAGGTTGCATAAGCAATTCATATACAAGACTAGAAAAATCCTCGTGAACAACAAAGAAAGGTTGTTACATGTAGACTTCCTCGAGTTAATCACTATGTAAAAAGATATTCTTGATGTCCAATTGGTAGAGAGGCCATGATGAATGGCAACAATAGGTAGGAATAGTCACATAAAAGACATTTCGGCAACAAGAGAAAAATTACTCACACAATCTAACTTGAAGATTTGAGTATAGCCTTTTACGACAAGATGAACCTTAAGTCAGTTAACATTTGTCTAGACCAACCCTGACCATATACACCCATCAACAAACAACAATTGACTTCTCGGCTAGTAGAGAAACAGTGACGGAAAAAAAATTGATTCTGATGAATAGTGTAATCATTGGGATATCCCGAAATCAAACTCTTGTTAGGCTCTAATACCATGTTGGAGAGAGCAAGAAAAAAGAGAGCATTAGATGAATTCCGTGTGCTTAGACTATAGAGGAGATATTAATTTATAGGGTACAAAACATAATTACAAAATATTGAGGACATAATTACAAAGTATCAAGTTACCATATTTTAGGCTAATAACATACATATATAATCAACCTAATTGATGCTAACATCCACCACCACTACTAAATTTACATGATTCTAACAAAAACTCTATACATCATTGTTCTATGTGGGATCAAAGCAAAATCACCAAGTTGCCCGATATCAAGATTGGTGAGCTTTGTGTTTTAGGCCAGTGAATTCACAAGTCAGGTTGTGCAACTTGGAAGGGAATATATTTTATGAGGCTTTTTCCCTTAACCTTTCTTCTCTCCCATTTGCACTAACGTGACATTTTTTGACCACCTCTACTCAAACTCTTCAAATTCACCTCAACACTTGCAACCTGTTCTTTGAGTTCTTTGTTCTTTAACAAAACATATTTTGACTCCCGTAGGATCATTCTGTGTTGAGACTTTAGTGAGCTTCACATCTACTACACTAGTATTTCCCCTCTAGGTGTTCCTTAACAAATTTGTTCTTTGCTCCACTTTTTCGCTTCTATTGAACTTGCTCAATTTCCATTTGAGCAACTCTACTTAATGCTCAAAATAATGAAACAAGTTCTTCAACTCAAAAGGGTTCTTCTAGGTTACAACATTTTTTCTTCTTTTCTTTTTTTTTTTTTTTTCCTTTTAACATGTAATATTGTGCTCTCTTTTTCATTTCCACCTTTCTCCTTTTTTATTGATTTCAAATTACGATTTCAAATATCTTTTTAACATTTAAGCAAGACTAGGTGGAAATAAATTTTTTCTTAAATACTATTTTTTCATGAAACAATTTGTATTTTAGGTAAGATCTTAGTACCCCGCAATTTGTGTTTCACCTCCCTTTCCAATCCCAAATAAGACTTTCATTTGGAAACTTTGCTAGTTACTCTAATAGTTTATACAAAAACTAAAGTATCTATTCCGTGGGAACTACTTATGTCAGAATAGAGTAAGAAGTCAACATGAAAATATGAGCAGTTTTACATGATTTAAAATTTAGCCTCATTCTTTATTACAGGCCCAGCTACCAAATATTGATAAATTTTTTATTGCAGCTCAATACAATGGCACATACAATGAGGACCTCTTACATCAACAAAGGGCTCCTCAAGAAAGTTGGTGATTCATTACCTGTAATGACTGGAGGATCTGGCTCTCTTGTGCTGTGTAATACAGTTGTTCCAGATAACACAGTAATGAAACCACATAGCTCTGATGCGATACTACTTACACTTTGACCAGAATAGTCCTAAATTATAAAAGCAGAAGAAGCAGGATACAACAAATATTTAAGAACTTGATCATTAAGATGTCTCTTTAAATACAATTTTCAGTTTGTTTCAATAAAATACGTACCTTAAACATAATTGCACTAGCTAATATTGTAAAAGATGTGAACAAGGCATAGTAGATCGGAGAAACAACTGCTGTGTTAAAAGTATCCAATGCCTGCAGTCATGCAAGAGTTGGTGAACACAAAAGCCCAGTTTGAAAACTGACCAAATGGTCACTGAAAGCCACGGAAACAACTATCTTGTAAATAGAAATCAGGAATTTAATACTATCAGTTATGGTGGCGCCTAGTTCAAGTTCCTTAAACTTCTAAATCAGCTCATAACTAAATAAATTCTTCTTTAATTGATATAATGATATGCAAATACTTTGGATGAAAACTTTAAAACATGCATGTTGACAATAGGCAGAAGCTGAAGAAGAAAACAAACACCATAAAGCCTTCAAAAGTATGCTTCCCTTTCTTCTACAATGATTTCTAACATAAATTCTTCTAGAGAAATCCAACACAGAAGATTAATATAATTTCTTCTAGAAAAAGGATAAACTTAGGATTTAACTTTATAGTTCAAGTAGCGAAATTATGTTCACACAAATGTTAAGAGCGATACATACCATATTAAGATAATTTAACTGAGTAACGATGCAGGAAATAGCAACCATTGTAAAAATCCATGTTTGAACGTGAGCAAACTGGTCTGCACCCTCAATCGTAAGTCTTATAGCAATGCCAATAGCTTTTATGCTCATGACCTGAGAAACAATACATTCTATCAGAAGTGCAAAAGAAAAGGTGAACCCTTGCATTGAATTGTTTTTACTGCTATATTACAACTTCAAAGGTAAAAGGTACGAAGAATGACTTACAGTTAAGGATCCAATTATGGAGCATATTCCAATATAAACTAAGATATTAGTCTGGCCATAGCGGGGAGCACAATACAAAATCAAAAAGAACGCAACAGCAATCACCGAGGCCGCATACAACAGGAATTCTGGATGAAAAAACAGAAAGCAGAAACATCAGCCATACATAACTGTTGAAATGTAATGTTATTTTATTATTATTATTTCTTTAGTATGTATTCAGCTTTAGGGTTAGGGTTTTAAATAAGTCTCCCCGATTACCAAACAAAGCTCAACCGGAAAAACTATTTATCTTGGTCTGGATCTGTGGAGTTATGGTTCCTCGGTCAAGAATATCATGACCATTTAGAGAAGGATGTCACTGTTGTTTCAGATGAAGAAAAACCTCAGTGGCAGCTGGACTTCCAGTTATGCGTTGTTTTATGGCAATTAGTTGAACAGGGTGTCTTAGAGATTGTTTCAAACATGTTCTTTCTTTTGGAAAAAGACACAAGATATTTTTGCTAATGACATTCAATGTCTCTTTGATACAACTCAAAGAGTAGTCTCTCTCACACAAACCAATCATGATATTATATCACATGTAGCAAAGGCTCAAGCTGCGGCGGTTAGGGATGGCAAATGAACCTGTCCCAATGGATATTATCTAAACCGGTCCCGATTTTGATGGGGAATCTCTAACGTTGACTGAGTATAGGTAATACCTGACTTTTTTAAATTGTGTACGAGAATGAAGATGGGTATGTACATATCCGCCTCGTCCCCACCCCAATATCTATCATTATCCTTATACTCGTCCGAGTTTTAAATTACTAATACATCTTTAATTACTAGGTAACCTAAAAAACTCATGTTAACTTTTCTTTGGTCCTTAGTTTGGTAATTTATTTTTAACTCATACATTTGACATTATTACTTTTTTCTATATTTATTTGATACTCTCATTTGATATTTATATAATTATAATTTCTTTTTTGATATTTGACATTGGATAAAAGAAAATATGTATCATTTTGACATTGAATATTTGATAATATCATGTTTCATTTATTGTCATATTTTTTATAAAAAAAAATTATTGAGAGGATTCATACCTGTTGGGTATGGATATGAGGATGGGGATAAATTCTTACTTCGGGGATGGGGATGGGATAGTCAAACACACCCACCATGCCCCGTTGCCATCCCTAACTGCATTAGAAGAATTGAAGAGATAAAAAAAACTTGATAAGCTATACATGTTCCTAGTTCTGAGAAGCCTACACTCGAATTTTGATTATGTATTGTCTAAATTTTAGCTAGTAATCAGATTTCTTCGATGGATAGCTTAGTCGCTGGACTTCTTCGAGTGCCTACTTAAAAAATGAAAATTTAGCTAATGTTATTGAAACATCATCAATGGTAGAACCACGAGGAAGAGGAGGCGGTTGTGGCAACCGAGAAGGACATGAAGGCTAGAGTGGGCGTCCTCAATGCTCATATTGTAAAAGAGTAGGTCATACCCGAGTAAACTATTATTTCTTGCATGGTTTTCCAAACAAAATTGCTCGTGTCTAAATCTGAAAATTCAGAATCCAAAATTTTCTATGAAGTGTACCAAGAATTTCTGAAGTACAAGTCCCACAAATCAATCACTCTTGGTCAATCCTCTTCAATGTAAAGTGTCATTGCATGCATTTCCAATTTTGGAAAGTCATACTCCACGAATTCTTGACTCAAGTGCCACAGAGCATATCACTAGTAACATTTCTTCTTTTTCCTCCATTTCTTCCCCAAAAATTTCGTATCTTATTACTGTTGCCAATAGATCCAAAGTAGCATCTCAGGGAGTTGGTCAAGTTTATTTATCCCCTTCACTAAATTTAAATTTTGTCTTGTTCATTCCTTATTATCCTAACAATTTAATCTCTCTGAGTCAGTTGACTCGTTCTTTAAATTGTTTTGTGACCTTTACTGCTAATTCCTTTGCTATACAGGGACATGATACAGGTCGTCTAATTAGAGAAGGACATGAGTCATGATGAGGTCTTTATTATCTAAATTTGAGCCCCTCAGTATCCTGCTTTGCAACTTCAACCCCAAAACTTTTGCATGATCGTTTGTGCCACCCAAGTTAATCTAAGTTAAAGATGATGATTCCTAGTCTCACACATTCAAGCTTTAGATTGTGAATATTGTCAGTTGGGAAAACATGTTAGATCTTCTTTTCCTAAAAAGTATGAAACACGATGTAATTCTATCTTTTATAATATTCATTCTGATATTTGGGAACCACGTCGTATGACTTCTTTTAGCTTTAATTATTTTGTAACCTTCATTGATGAATTCTCTAGATGTACTTCGGTTTCTTTAATGAAAGACAAATCTGAACTTTTATCCATATTTATGTCTTTCTTCAAAGAAATTAAAAACCAATTTCAGAAGATAATTAAAATTTTCAGAAGTGATAATGCTAAGGAATATTTTTCTATTGCATGTTCTTCATTCTTATCTTCCCAGGGAATTTTACATTAATCAACATGTCCTCACACTCCACAACAAAATGGTATTGCAAAGAGGAAGAATAGACACCTTATTGAAATTGCACACTCTAATTTTGAATACCGATGTTCCTGTTCATCAATAGGGAGATGTAGTCCTCACTGTCTATTTTCTAATCAATAGGATGCCTTCTTCCTCTTGAAAATAAAGTTCCTCACTCTATAATTTTTCCAAATGACCCTCTATATCATGTCTCTCCTTGTGTGTTCGGGTGTACTTGTTTTGTTCATAATGTCTCTCCCAGTCTTGACAAGTTTTCTGCAAAGGCTACTAAGTGTGTTTTTTTGAAATATTCTCCTCTTCAAAAAAGATATAAGTGTTATTCTCCCTTGACCAAAAGGTATTATATTCCTACCGATGTTACCTTCTTTGAGGATACACCCCTTTTCTTCTCCTCCATGGAACATTGTTCATTTGTTCAACATGTCCTCCCTGTACCATCCTGTGATTCATTGATTATTCCTACTTCCCCTCAAAGTGCAGATGACATTGTTCCACCACCTCTTCTCTCATGTCAACATCAGGCACAAATAACTCCTTCACCCTTGCCTGGAGATCCTTGTGACTCATATCCTCCACCACTAGATTCCCATACCATGGATCTTTCATCCTGCTCGCCTTCTCCTGACTCAGATCATGCTTGACTTACTGTTCTTGGAGAAGGTATTTCATCCACTCATAATCCATATCATGTTTATAATTTTTCAAGTTATCATTGTTTGTCTTCATCATATTCCTCTTTTGTTTTCTCCTTATCTACCATTATTGTTCCTAACAATGTTCATGAGGCACTTAGTCACCCTGGATGGCAACAAGTGCTGATTAATGAAATGCATGCACTTGAACATAGTAGTAATTGAGTGTTTGTCGCTTTTCCTCCTGGTAAGAAGCATGTGGGTCGTAGATAGGTCTATGCCATTATGATTAGTCCTACTAGTGAAATAGATCGTCTCAAAGCTCGTCTAGTAGTTAAGGGATACACTTAGGTTTATGATCTTGGCTACTGTGACACTTTTTCTCCTTTGCCTGAGATTAGTATTGTTTGTTTTTTCCTTGTTTTGGTTGTCATTCACCACAGGCTTCTTCACCAACTTGACATTAAAAATTTCTTTCTTCATGGTGATCTAGAGGAGGAGATTCACATGGAACAACCTCCTGGATTTGTTGCTCAGGGGGAGTCTGATTTAGTTTGTAAATTATATTGGTCACTATGGCTTGATGCAATCACCTCAAGCTTGGTTTGGTAAATTTAGTCATATGTTCAGATTTTTTATTGAAACGGAGCAAGGCATATCATTCAATGTTTTATTGTCATACTTCCTCTAAGAAGTTTGCTTTTCTTATGGTCTATATTGATGATATTGTTATTACAGGAAATGATATCACTAGAATTGCTCAATTAAAGAAGTATTTATTCAACCACTTTCAGACCAAAGATCTAGACTATCTAAAATATTTTCTTAGGATTGAAGTGGCACAATCAAAAGGTGTCATCATTTCACAAAGAAAATATGTTCTTAATATTTTTGGAGTAATAGACCTGACAAATTGCAAGCCCATTGGTAGTCCTATGGACTCAAACCAAAAGTTAATGAGAGACCAAAGTGAACTTTTCTCAAACCCTGAGAGATATAGAAGGTTGGTGGCAAAACTCATTTATCTCACTATAACAAGACCTGATTTTTCGTATCCAGTGGGAGTTGTGAGTCAATTTATGCAGAACCCTCACATTGATCACTAGAATGTTGTGATTCACATTCTCAAACATGTAAAAGGGAACTCAGGACAAGGATTGTTGCATGAGAACAAGGTAAATACTCAAGTTTTAGTGTATTGTGATGCCAATTGGGTTGGTTGTCCCATTGACAAGAGATCTAGGACAAGATATTGCGGTCCTTAGAGGGAGCCTTATATCTTGGATAAGTAAGAAAAAAAGAATTGTTGCTCAATCTAGTGCGAAATGAATATAGATCTATGGTCCCAGCTATATGTGAACTTGTGTGAACTAAACAACTCCTTCAAGAGTTGAAATTTTGTGAAAATGAGCATGAGTTATATTGTGACAATCTAGCAGTTCTTCATGTTGTCTCCATTCCAGTGTTTCACTAGAGAACTAAACATATAGAAATTGATTGTCATTTTTGTTAAAGAAAAGTTGTTGTCAAAGGATCTTATTATTGAGCTTGTCAGCTCTAGTGAACAACTCGCACACTTTCTAGCTAAATTTCTAAGAGGACCTAGGATTCGGTATATATCTTTCAAGCTTGGTGCATACTATTGAGCTTGAGGGAAAGTGTTGAAATGTAATGTTGTTCTATTATTATTTCTTTTGTATGTACTGAGCTTTAGAGTTAGGGTTTCAATCAAGTAAGTGTCTTTCCTCTTTTGGTAAGAGCGTAGGTTGAATACACGGTATTTTCTCCAATAAAACCTGGGCAAGCAACTGCATACCTGGTTGAAGTGCCAACTGCCATATTTCATCTACAGAAGTAAGGGACTTCTCTTGAGGCGCATGGAGCACAATCTCAGTGGACCCCACAATGCACAGAAGACATCCAAGCATGCCCATTTTCTGCAGCTTCTCGTTCAACATGCAATGCGCCAAGACAGCACTACACATTCCCACATAACAATAAAATTAAGCAATTTTTTCTAGAAAAAGAATAAAAAAAAGCTCCAAGCATTTTATCTTACCTAACAATAATACTCAAAGCACCAAGCGGTGTGACAAGCACAGCAGGGGCATACACGTACGCCACAAAGTTTGCGATCTCTCCTACAATCACTAAAACAAAAACAAAGATCAAACCATGAAGAATAGAAAAGAAAGCTGAAAAAATAAATAAATAAAAGACTTAATTACATTTGTGTCCATCACAAACAATTTCGGTCTCAAATTTCTAACTGTGTCAATTGCTCCTTCCAGTTTTCTCAATTCTCTTCATCTTTTTTGGATCCAATTAGTGACGTTAGCTAATTTCGTTAAATATCCAATGGAACTGTAAACGATAAAAATGTAGAAGAGCTGGATTGACACAATTAAAACCTGAGATACCAAAATCACACAATTTAGGTAATTAGGTGAGTATAAATGTAATTAAGCTTAAATAAAATTAGTTAGGTACTGACTGGTAACCATTCCGAGCCACCAAAGAGGTTGTAGCAAGTAACCGTAGCCTCCACCACCTGAAAATAGGAATTAGGAAGAGCAAAATGGCACTGAAAGCGCAATGAACAAGTGAGAGAGAGAGAGAGAGAGAGCGAGAGGCAACTGGCACGTGAGCCGTTGAGAGTGGCACGTTGGAGGCCTTTCTTCTTGATGATGAAGCTGGAGCCGATGAAAGCGCTGGAAACGATGGCTAAGACGAAACCAATGAGATTACTGGAGAACATCGTTTCTGTTCATTGAAATGACCACAAAATGAAGAGAGTGATTTGAAACCCTAGATAAGACTTCAAATTACAAGAATGAATGAACAAGATTGAATGAAGATGAAAGTCGTGTTTTGGTTTTCTGGCGGGACGCGCTCTGTTATTTTACTGTCCTTTTTGGTCAATGTGGTGGAATTGACGGGCGGTTTTGGTTTTGAACGCATTTTGCGAGTTGGAGGGAGAAACAGAGAGAAAAGTGGTTTTTGTTTTTTTAATTGGTGATGTAATATTTTTTTTTTTTTTACTTGAGTAGGTAGTTTTTTTTTAATGTTTTGTTTATCCTGTTTTTTAAAAAAAATTATTTAATATTTCTTTTTACTTTATACTGTAAATTGTATTTTATTTAATGTAGGTTTTGTTTTGAAGTTAAATATCTTGTTGAAAATTTTGACATAAGTATATAAACTTTAATTTTAAATTGAAATTTTTATTTAATATATTAAATTTTAATTTCGAATTGGTAATTGTATTAGAATTCGTAAGCACGTCTAATAATTTTTTTCATGCAAGTGAGTTTATTGCTTAAATTAATGATGTTACTTGAGTGTAATTTAAGAGATAAAAAATAGGAAGTAGATTATTAATATGGAAAAGGAGCATTATGGAGATCTACAATTGAAAAAATATATATTTGATACAAAAATGTTTCATTGTTTGTAGATGTATAGATTTCATGTTGTGATATTCGTTCTGTTAATAGGAATGTTTTTTTATTTTTTTTTAATTGGTTCATTAATAATTTCGTTGTAGATATGTATAATAATTGGTATTTTTGAACGAAGTCTTTGTAGGTTAAAAATAAAATTTGGTCATTATAAGATGATTAGTAATCTTCAAATTAAAATGAAATAAAGTATACTTAATGAGTTTTATAAATGTTTTATAAACTATATCTCAGATTAATATAGATATCAGTAGTTACAAATGACAACAAGGGAAGACAGACCGTTTCAAAATTAAAATTAAGACATTAAATACAAATTTTAATTTAAATTAAAGTCTGTATATTTATTTTAATTTTTCATTTAGACATTTAACTTAAAAACAAAACCTATATTAAATAAAATACAATTTACAAAACAAAAAACATCAAATAATTTTTTTTAATAAAAGAATCAACATAAACAAAACATTAAAAAAAACTCCAGCCCACAACTTCTATTAAAAGATTGAAAAAGGAAAAAAAAAAAAAAAAA
>Ga0209700_103225_pt1 | contig 31606 bp, 32 predicted proteins | sample SiratroredBW_FD_187528 | JGI IMG/M metagenome (GOLD analysis project Ga0209700, IMG submission 187528) | Root nodule microbial communities of legume samples collected from California, USA - Siratro red BW (SPAdes) (version 2) | ecosystem: Host-associated > Plants > Roots > Nodule | place: USA...
TTTTTAAAAGAAAATGTATATTCAAAGATGTTTTTTTTCACAAATATTTACAAGAGAATGTATTTATAAAATATTTTCAATAACAATGTATGTACAAAAATTTTTTCTTGATAAAAAAAAAAAGTAACATATGTACAAAAATTTCAAAAGATAATGTATTTACAAATTTTCAAAGGAGACTGTATTTACAAAAATATATTTATTTTTCTTTTAAAAAATGTATATATGTTTCTTGTAATCATTATATGCTGACTTCCTCTCTTTTTTTCCTAAAGAATGATTGATTTTTTTTTACATTTTTTTTTCAAGAAAAATTTTATTTTCCCTTGTCTTTATATTTTTTCAATGAGGTCAAGACCTTCACAGTGCATATAGGGTCTGAATGGAATTTTTAAAAAACTGAGGTTGAGATCATGACCGCATCAAACGGGTCCCAAAATAAATCTTGCAAGAAGTGAGGTAAGTGCATGAATGCACGAATGTGTGCAATATTTTTCATTTTTGATATTCGTGATTTTTTTTTTATATTGGCAATTAGGAAGAGATGCATGAGTGTATTGAGAACGTATGAACATATATACGAAATCTTATGCATAGTTTCCATTTGTGTTAATTGAATGAATGATGATATGAAAATGCACATTTTTAATCTTGATTAAATGAGAATACATGCATAAAAATTCATTTTTCATTATTGATTTTTGATTTTTTTGCTAATACAGGTACAAAAAACTCTATTTTTTATTTTTTGAAAATGAGAATGTATAGATGAATGCACAAAAACTCTATTTTATTTTTCAGCTTTAACTAAAAAATAATACATGCATGTATACATGCATGTATAAAATTCTATTAAGTTTTGATTTTAAGTAAATGCATATATAAAGGTAATTTATGTTATACTATATCAGGATCTAGACCAGGCATATCTTGATAAGACCAGGCAAAAACATCCTTGAATTCTTGCAAAAGAGTATGCAACTGTTTTTGTATTTCTTCTGTCATAGTGGTGCCAATCTTGACTTGCTTCTCTTCTCCTTCTTCTCCTTCTTCTCCCAAATTGATTATCTTTATCTCATCCTGATATGGCTTTATTTCTTTCGTTTCTTGTTCCACTAATCTCAACAATTCTGGAGGGGTCTCGCAGTCTTCATCATAATCATTTTTCGTATCATCAACAGGGAGTGAAAAATTTGGACACAAAATTTTTGAATTTTCAAAATCATCGCATTTGTAATTATATACAAAAATAAATATGCAGAAAAAGAAAATATGAAAACATGAATTTATTATGCAAATTGATATTATTACTGAAATTCAAAACATAGGGTTTTAAGCCAAAGTGGCTTTATTTCAAAGGAAAAACAACCAAAACACTAAAAGATTACATCTCTTCAGTGGTATACACCATAGGTAAATCTTTGAACTGCCAATTGTTAATTTGTGCATCAGAAAGACAAGGGTGCACAAAACTCAGCTATTCATCTTCCAGCATTTCTTCAGTCATTGTCACTAGGTCAAAAATTATCCATCCAAAACTTCGAAAAGTCTGCTTTATGTCGCATCAAGTAATTCACTTGTCTTTCAGCTTGTAGCCTCTCAGCTTGGCTATGTTTCTTTCTTTCTTTTCCTCTATCATCTTCTCCTTATCTTCCCAGGTTGGTTTATACCGTAATCCATATCTTCCTTTGTTTTCAATCAACTTCAGTGGATGAACAGGTCCTTGACCATTTTTGCCCAGTCCTTGTCCATATTTGTATCCTTCCTTCAGCATAAATTTCGCCATCATCAATGATGCATTTGACAAGCACGGATTGACCCTAGGAGGTTCCACATACATCATTCCCACAATCTCCAAAGCCTGGAAAGAAGTTTTAAGAGCTTCTTCAGCAACTTCAATATAGGGAGAGGATAGTGGCTTGCTCACAAGTAGATCTTCTTCTTCAGAAACTATTATTAGCTTATCATCAACCACAAACTTGAGATTTTGGTGTAAGGTGGAAGGTACAACTCTAGCAGTATGAATCCAAGGGCGTCCAAGCAAACAGCTGTAGGCAGGAAGAATGTCCATCACTTGAAATGTTACTTGAAAAGTACATGGTCCCACTTTAATGGGTAACTCAATTTCACCCATAACCTTTCGTCTACTTCCATCAAAAGCTCGGACAATCATGGTGCTTGGGTGCAAATGAGCCCCATCACAGGGTAACTTGTCAAGTGTAGTTTTTGGCATCACATTCAGAGATGATCCATTGTCAATGAGCACTCTAGCCAGGACATGATCCATGCATCTTACAGAAATATAAAGAGCTTTGTTATGACCCCTCTCTTCTATAGGTATTTCTTCTTCAGTGAAAGTAAGATAATCATTAGCAGTGATGTGACTAATGATACCTTCAAACTGGTATAGAGAAATGTCTCGTTCAACATGAGCTCCATTAAGAATTTTCATCAACAATTTCCAGTGAGAAGTGGAATGCATCAATAACTCCAACAGTGAAATTCTAGCTGGCATTCGATTTAGTTGATCCACCACCTTATACTCACTTTGCTGTATGAATCTCAGAAATTCACAAGCTTCTTCATCAGAGATTTCCTTCTTCTTATTCCCTTCCTGCTCTTGATCATTTTGAGGAGTTTTGCCTTTTAAGAAATTTTTTGTTGTCTCCATAGTCAATTCTTCATTGGCTTTTTCATGACTCCTATCTCTTCTCAATCCTGCAGGAGCGAAAAGACAACCACTTCTTGTCATTCTCCAATTCCAGTGATATTATCCACAATCACTGTGACAGTATCTGAAACTTCAGTCTTTTGATCTCCTTTGGGCTCTTGTTTTAGAACATTAATTCCATATTTCCACGAAACTGCCTTATCACTTTTGTATGGAAAAGGGGGTGGAACTTGGATCACCACAGGATGCACTTCTACAAGCAGTACTAATTCTCTAGTGACATGTATCATCAGTGGTTCGGGTTTTTATATGCTTGACTCTTCACCAATTTGAACAAACACTTCTTCTTCTTTCTTTTGATAACTAATCTGCAATAGGTATCGATTCATCAAATCCTACAGAAAATCTTCGAATTCAGAACACTCTTCAATGGGATGACCATTACTAGCATGAAACCCACACAAAGCATCTGACTTGTTCATAGGTTTGAAGTAACCCATTTAGCAAATCAAAGAGAACGCATCCCTTAGGGGGCTCTTGATATCCCCAACACTTTTTATCAACCCTTGACCATTTTCACTTATAAAAGCATTTGTGGAAGGTCTTGCATGTCCCAATAAAGGGTTATTATCAACATTTGGCTTATTTTCTTGGAATGTTAGCCACCCATTGTCTATTAATAACTGAACTTTGAATTTGAAAGCTTTGCAGTTCTTAATTGAATGTCTCACTGCTCCACCATGATAATCACATTTGGCATTGGCATCATAAAGCTTGGGATAAGGAGGTTGCAAGGGTTTCAAGGGACATATCGCAACCATAGCTCTTTGAAGGAGAGTTGGAAGGAGCTCTGTGTATGACATGGGAATTGAAGTAAATTGAACTTGCTCTCTTCTCTGAAATGAATTTTGACCCTGAGGCTAATTAAAGTTTGATCCCCCTTCATTTTTCCAATTTGGCCTAGGGACTTGAAAGTGTTGCTGATTCCCTGGAGTTGTATTAGCCTTGTAGTTAGTTGAGGGATAATGAACTGTGGTCGAGGCTACCTGGCCATCACTCTCCTTCCTTATACTAGAATTGAACCCGAACTTTTTGCCAGTAGAGGTTGTGGATGAGCCTTGAGCTATTTTTTCAGTTTTCCACCCAAGCTCTATTCTTTCTCCAATGATTACAATATCAACAAAGTTGGAAGATACACTGCCCAACATATGTTCACAGAAAGGGGACTGTAACGTACTCATGAACATTGTCACCATTTCTCTATCATGCAATGGCGATTCTACCTGTGCAACCAACTCCCTCCATCTTTGAGCATACTCCTTGAAGGTTTCTGAATTCTTCTTTGACATATTTTGAAGCTGCAGTCTATCAGGAGCCATATCAACATTATATTTGTATTGTTTCAAAAATGCATCCACTAAGTCATTCCATGATCTGATTCGAGCTAGTTCTAGACGCATATACCAGCTTAGAGTAGTGTCTACTAAGTTGTCTTGGAAGAAGTGCATCAATAATTTTTCATCCCTAGCATGTGCCGCCATCTTTCTACAATACATAGTTAGATGGTTCCTGGGATAAGAAGTTCCTTTGTACTTCTCAAATTCAAGTACCTTGAACTTGGGAGGAATCACAAGATCAGATACCAAGCATAAACCAGCAATATCCCCAAATCCAAAACTACCACCTCTTTCAATAGCCCTAAGCCTTTCCTCCAAGAATTCCAGCTTAGCCTTAGATTCTTCAACAACATCTTGAGGTGATCTTTGAACTGGTGGCCCTATTGGTGCTCCTTCGCCTGTTGCCACTTGAACAATTCATGGTGTTCCAGTAAAGACCGTTGCCCCAACATTGGCATTTATGGGTCCATCACTTGGTCGCACTTGAATTGGCTCTGGTTGGCTTACAGGTATTCCAGAAGGGTCAACTATGATGTTAGGAGTTGTAACACCATGCACATTTTCATAAGGTGAAGTATAATTAGGAGGCAAACCATATGGAGGTCATCCACTGTTTCCTTGAGTAGTGTTGGTTTGAAGTGCTCCAATCTACAACATCACAGGATTGGAAGAAGTAGCTTCATCATTTCTGGTTACAGAGTTATCCCTATTGTTTTTTAGAGCAACTAAGGTTTCAAGGATTTGACCCATCTGATCTTTCAATTGGTTGACATCATTTTTCATGGATTCTATTGCTGCACCCAAGTCTTCCATCATTTTGCGATTTGCATAAGTTTCATACGGGTGTTGCGGAAATTTAGCCGTTATTCTTTTCTGTTATTTTATTTACAAAAGAATTAGCAAAAAGAAATTGATTTTTTTATTCTCTTTTATTTATTTATAAGAGTATGCAAAATAAAAAGTAAAATAAAAAACATGAATACAAAGAATGCGAGTTCTGTTATTTCATTTTATTAAAGAAATATTTTTTTTATTTTTATTCTCTTTTATTTATTTAATAAGAGCATGCAAGAAGAATGCCAAGACTGCGAACTCAAAAACTAAAAAGATGTGGAATACTCATGGAGACTTAGCAGGAATCTACTTTTATTCATTACTAGGAGACGAGTTGTCAAATGACAACTTTATTACACTTATTTAAAGCAAAAAGGAAAAAAACAAAGCAACATAAATATTAAGTAATCTAATTCTTGTTGCAAGCCACTACATCCTTATTACACTTATTTAAAGAAATAGAAAAACAAAGTATCTAATTCTTATTACGAGCCACCATATCCTTCATCAAACCCACCAACCACTTGTAGTGATCCAAAAAGGTTTCTACTTCCTTTGGTACCTTACGGAACGTCAAAGATGCATCGGCTTCCCTTAACATTTTTGGAACACCTTCTATGGCACCATTAGCTAGAGCTGCTAGCTGGGAAAAATATGTCTTCTAGTGTTCAGTAATATGCTAATGCTTTTTCAAGTGTTCTTCCAATTGAACAATAATGGCTAAGTAATTAACCTCCTCTTCTAACCGTCATACACGCTCATTTCTTACCTTATCCTCCCCTTCTCTTACAAATGCTCCATTTGATCAATTTGAATTTGGAAATTATGAATCTGATCAAACATTAATTGTTGTTCCTTCTTTATCTCCTCATACCATTGTATCCACTGTCTCTTTGTAGCTAAAGCCTGACTCTTTGCTGAATTAAACCTTCTAAACGGGCATTGAGAGCAGCCAGGTCTTGTTTGAGATTGATATTTTGCCTTTCTTCTCTTTTTCGTTTTTTCACAATCTTCTATTGATCCTTCACCAAGCAGTCATAGATGTGACGAAGATCAAAGAGTTTACTGGTCAGTATGACATTTTCCCCTTTTAGCTCGTCCATCTCTTGTTTCAACTGCTTGACTTCTTTTTATTCTTCTTCTTGCTCCAACTCTTCATTTGGTACTTCAGGAACACACAGCTTGAAGGGTAGCTTAACCATCCAAACTCTTTCCACCAGCCACCTTTCATATGATATCTCACTATCCATGGTCCAAGGCCTAGTGTCCTTTCCCTGAATGACCATCTTATCCCAAGCTCTTCGAAGTTCTGGAAGTATCTCAACTGATAAGCCCTTTTCATAAAGAACTAAAAGAGGTTCTAAAATAATAGAAATAAGAGCCCTTGCTATTGGGTAACCAAACTGTCTTTGAGCAAGCATAGGATTGTAGTTGATACAACCTTTAGTACCTATGAGTGGTACATTAACCTTTTTATAGCATTGGTACACCAGACGGGTTCTCTGTTGCCATGCTGGCTGCCATTGGATTTTCTTTTGAGTTAAACCAGCCAGACATGGAGCCCATTCATTCGCTCCCTTGGTCTCTAGCCCCTGTGGCTTAACTGATTCCACTGGACACTTAATACCTACAACCCTTTCTTCGAAGCAAGCAATCAGCCAAACAAACAAAGCAAGTAAGCAGCAAACTATCAATCTTCTCTTCCCTGAGTGACACTAATCAAGAGCTATGTACATGTCAGCCAAGATTACAGTAACTGGATTTTCAACACAAGTCTTGAAAGCTAAAAAGACCTTGATTGCAACATCGTCTACAAAACTATCAGCCTTCGGGAACAACATAACTCCAAAGAGAGCTAAGGCTAAAACATCCATATAAGCATCCTAACTTTCTTCCTCACAAAGTCGGCGTAAATGCCTTTCTAAGGAGCTTAGAATAAAACCCTTTATATCACATAGCTCAACAAATTCCTTCACTTCCTTCAAAAACTATCAATCTTCTCTTTCCTGAGTGACACTAATCAAGAGCTATGTACGTGTCAGCCAAGATTACAGTAACTGGATTTTCAGCACAAGTCTTGAAAGCTAAAAAGACCTTGATTGCAACATCGTCTACAAAACTATCAGCCTTCGGGAACAACATAACTCCAGAGAGAGCTAAGGCTAAAACATCCATATAAGCATCCTAACTTTCTTCCTCACAGAGTCGGCGCAAATGCCTTTCTAAGGAGCTTAGAATAAAACCCTTTATATCACATAGCTCAACAAATTCCTTCAATACCTTCAAAGATATTTTCATGATCTCAGATAGGGTGTACATGGAGAAAGATTGTTACAAGTGCTGATAAGGCATCATCTTGTTTGTTGGCATGTCCAGGATTTGTGAGAACTCTTCAAAAGTTGGCACCAATTGAAAATCACAAAAGGTGAAGCACCTTAGTGGAGGATCATAATACTGAGCCAGGGCAGTAATGGCAAGTTCCTGCACCTCTACTTCTAGCAATCCCAGCAAGTTCCCATATCTACTCCTGAATATAGTCTTTTGCACTGCCTTGAGCTTCTGTCCTAGTTCTTTGAGGGCAGTCAAATCACTCTTCAACACTTTGACTCTTATCTTCTTCTTCAAGCCTTGTACTGCAATGCTTCTCTCAAATCCATATTTCACGTTAAGTTCCATGACGTATTCCACAATTTTAGTTTCACTGAAATACCGCAAGGAAAATTCTTGTAATGTAATGAATATGTATTTTGAAAAAGTAAATGAAAAGAAATGAGATTAATTTTTTTCACAAATCAATTTTTCAGAATTTTTCTTAGCCTACTCTCACAAATTTCTTTTAAAAATAAACCATCTTTGTTTTGTAATGCATGCAAAGAAAATGATGTTGATTGTTTTTTTCATTCAAGACCCATGTGGTTTCATATGTACAACAAATAAAAAGTGGACCATTGAGCTGCAAAATTCTCCCTTAGTGCCTTAATTATAGGTTGACCTAATAGGTAGAGTTCTAGGATTTTACATGAGCTCACACAGGATAGTTTTGCCTTAATTCCTATTAAGGGTCACTAGAGCCATGACCCACTTTACCACACATCCACATCAGTCAGTAATGACCTTTATAGACACGAGAATAAAGCAAATAGACTATAGCTGGAGCTTTCACAACGACCAGGAAAGGAAGTACATCCCCCAATCTTGCTACGCGACTCCTCTATTTCTAAGCTTCACAAATCCGGGAATAGTATTTCTAAGCTTCACATACCCGGGAATAGGGCCCCACTCATGATATGTGAATAAAATGTGTGTGTGAAGGGAGAAAAATGCAAACCCAAATCCCACCCGCAAAACAGTCAGAAAATTCTCAGGTAGATATATATATCATCTACCCTAGGGTTCAATATTGCAACAAGTATAAAACACACAAATATTTACATACCTGGATACGCTCCTGCACTACAAATTAAAATACATAGCATGCTATATATACAAAAATAAAAACATGATATATGAACATAAATAGTCCTAAAAAATAAAAAACAATATGTACAAAAATATAAATAACAACAAATATTATTTACAAAAGTAATAAACAGAAAAGGGAAAAATTAACATTAGAAAACCACAAAAATTTTACTCATTTAATTAAAATGGCCTGACTCTCTAAAATGTTCCTAGTGGAGTCGCCATCTATCGCAACCGGATCACGACAGGGCGATCACAAATTTATTTTAAAAATATTTAAATTGAAAATGGAGTCGCCACTATAGCTTTTATGGGGAAACTATAGAAAAACCAAAAAATAAAAATGCCTATGAACTAGATTCAAGATTCAAAGTCGGTTACGTGTGGGGAAGATATTAGCACCCACACGTCCGTCCTAAAACGGTACCTTTCATTAAATGAATAGAAATAAGTGTGTTTTACAAAATGTTATTTTTCTCAAAAAAATAATAATTATAGCAACTAAAAAAATAAATATATATATATATATATATATATATATATATATATATATATATATATATATTTAACAAATGCAAATAAAGAATGAACAATAAACAAACAAAATAATAACAAATAAAAAAATTTTAGTTTTTATTTTTTTGAGCCAGACAAGGATTGACCTTGGTCCTACATATTTTCAAAGGAAAATTTGGAATCACGTAGTTTTAATATTTCACAATCGATTTATGTTTGATATTTGATATTAAAAAAATTATTTTTGTTATTTTCTTTTGAAATTTTATATTTTTTGTTATATTTTATTAAAACTGTTTATGCATTTATTTTTCAAAAATTAAATACCTTTATTATTTTCGAAAGTGTCTGTTTTTTTGTTATCTTTTTGAAACTGTTTTGAATCTATTTTTTTTTATTTTTGAAAGTTTATGTTTTTTTTTATTAAGTTAGGAAAATGTTTATATTTTTTTATTCTTATAAAACTATTTTTATTATTAATTTTTAGAAATGCTTTATTTTATGTATATATTTTTTAGAAATCTTACATCTCTTTTTTCTAGAAATGTTTATTTTTAATAAGAAATCAACAAAAATATTTATATAACCTGGTTGATATCTAAAGAACATAAAATGATTAAAAGACAATAAATAAATATAAAAAAAATAATGGGTTAAGAAAAGTGTGCCACGCAGCACTTTTGCCTATGCATGCTTTATCTCTTTTCCAATACATGCCTAAACCACACTTAACCCCCTTTTCTTATTACTTTAGAATATGTGTAAGTCACAATTTATCACTTTACCTTTTCATTTAATGCCACGCTCTCGAATTTTCACATCCATCATTAAAAAAAAAAAACCCTAACATTGTTTAAATTTTAAGAAAATCACCCATGCATCATCGTAGTGAGTGCTCAATCAGCGAAGACACCCACCGTCCAGAGCGGTTCATCCGAGGTGCTACGAAGGTTAGATTCCTTCCCAGTTCCTTTAATCATTTTCACTGATTCTATCTGTTTCTCACCACCCTTAAAGTTTCGATTTTTTTATTTCAAATATGTATTTTACTTCTTTCATGACTTTGTATGTTCATTGCTTATAAATCAAATGGAAGCATCTAATAATGGCTTCTCTAGAGGCACTAAGGTAGAACTGGTGCGTTTGCGGCAAAGAGTAAAAGAGGACTTCCAAAGGTTTGATTTTTTTTTTTGTATTTCTCTTTTTTGTTTGATTTATTTTCAATGTTTTATGATTCTGGCTTTGGATCCTTTGATATTTGGCTTAACTGTTTCGGGGTTTTGGTCTTCTGAAATTTGAAGGTTTTTTATTTATGGGTTGGTTCTTCTAAGGATTCATAAGTATTTTATTTTGGTTTGTTTCGGGTAGTAGATGGCCACTTTTCGAGTGTCGTGTTTTGGGATTAAGGTTTTTTTGGGTTTGAAAAGGTTGTTTTGAGGATTGATATTGGTGGATTAGATTCCCGATTTAAAGTTTGCATATTATGGGTTTTATTATCTTGGTTTTGGCTATTGTTTCTACTTTTGGGATTTCTATTCTATTTTGGTTTTGGTTCTTGGATTTTGATTTCCAAGGTTTCTAATTTTTATGAATAGTTTGGTTTTGGTTGTGAACTGGTTTTAGTTTTAATATTGTGTTTCTATCTTGCGAAGACTCGGATTTGGGATTCGAGATGATTCTGTTTGGGGGATTTTTAAGATTCACTGAGGGATTTTTTGTTTTGCTTTTGTAATCTGCTAACACAAACTTTCTTTCTACAACTTGATCTCTTCAATTCTTGCAAGATGTAGGTTATTTTTTAGTAATTTTCTCAATTTCTGTGTATTCTCTCATGTAATTTTTGTATCTTATACCATTGAAAATAACATCAGTCTCTTCTTTATAATTTATTTTTTCTGTTAATCCCTTCATCTCCCTCCATAGCACTCTCAACCAATCATGATTCTTAATTAAGAATCAATTTTTTCAGCTTCTTTGTATTAACTCTTTTTTTTTTAAAAAAAAATTGCACCATGAAAAAAAGTAGATAGAAATAAAGTAGAGAAACATACGAAGAAGAGGAATAGGTGAATGTATGAGGGTTAAATGTCAAAAGCATTACTGTTAAATGTGATAAGTGTGAGGAGGCAAATAGCTGAAAAAGAATGTATTTGCAATTCTTAATCAAGAGTCTTTAATAATGAGAGATAAAATTTGTCAAGCACTAACTAAAAGAACTAAAATGACACTAAAGCTACATAGGGAATTAAAATGACATTAAAGCTACATAGGAACATGAATGGGCAGTAAAGGTTTGTTAACCTTATGGCAAGTAAAATTCAGAGGAGTGGAAGTATAATGTAAATAATAACTATTTTTATTTTTGACCATTTGAATTGGACTTCAACAAATCTCTTTTTTAATTTTTATCAAACTGGATCAGAATTATTTTTTTATAAATGAACCTCCCTCTTCAATTGGGCTCACTTAATATATTTTAAGACAGACCCAACACTTTTTTTTTTGTTTTATCATTTTTTTACAAATTTCATTTTATCTTATTTTTATTATTATTTAATCAAACTTTATTTATAAAGTCAAAATTCTTTTTATTATTTATCCTAAATGGCAAAGAGACCAAATAACGCATGTTAAAAAGTTTTATTTTCTTATTTTTACTCTTTTATTTTATTTTATTTTCTTGTTTTATTTGGAAAAATAATTTTTATTTGCCCAGACGAAATTGGGTATTGACACTAGACAAAGATGTTTTGTCATTGGATGATATTATTGTGGATGGAGAATGTTAGAGGTCCACTGAACTCAACAAGGAGAGTTCAGACACAGCGGATGGATGTTGTCCTACAATTGGCATGTGTTTTGAAAGTCCTAATGAAGCCAAGACCTTCTACCTCCAATATGCTATTACAAAAGGTTTTGGTATCAGGACAAGATCCTTGAAGAAAGGAAGTGACAACGAATTGAGGTAATTTCACTTCCATTAAGCAGGCAGTTGGTGAAAGCAGCACCACCATCTTGAAGGGCAACCTCCTCGCCAGTTACCCCTTGCCCCAATGTCATGCATACATCAAACAGAGAAAATGGGACTAAGAATCCCCTAATCTGAAAACTCTGGTCTACACTACACCACCGGCTAATCAGTTCCCGCAAAACAACGGATAAAATATGTAGTGGTTGTTCCAAGCGCAAGAGCCATTTAAATGGAGTAGTGTCCGTCATCTGCCTTTGAATTGGGGACATCTCACGATTAATCTCAATGATAGCATCGGTGTGGAGTCTGTGCCTGACTCTCACCTGTTAATACAAATCAACAAACAACTTACAATGTTTTCGCACTTAAAGATTCAACTATGAAAAAATTGCACAGCTCACTAACCTTTGATTCTCCCTGGTCAGCAGAGGATATTTTGGGAGCCATATATGTATAGGAAGGAAAATGGTGTCCAAGAAAATTAGCCCATTACTCAGATATGGAAAGGTACAATGACAAACAAAATACTTAATGTGTTACTGAACAACACAAGTAATACAATTTGTAAGTGTCTTTCACATACACACACGTACAAGAAATAGAAACTAGCACACTGCCAAACCCACGACCAAAGTTGTTAACTATGTCAACCTAAATGGTTCGAAGACAACTTCTTTCGCATACACAGATGTAGAATAATACATGAAAACAAAACACATCCCTGTCAAACCCACAAACCCGAGTGGTTCACTATGTTAAACTAAGTGGTTCAATGACGAATTCTTTCCTATACACACACGTATAACACATGGAAACACCTCTCTGTGAAACCCACAACTCAAGTGGTTCACTATGTTAACCTAAGTGGTTCAATTACGACTTCCTTCGCATACACACACGTATAACACTTACAAACCAACAATGTGTCGCACACAAATAAGTATCACACATGGAAACCAGTAATGTTAAACCCACAAATAAATGATATTCTTTTCTGACCTAAGTGGTTAACTGTTACCGGCAAAGTTAAATGATAAAGGCATGAACAGATATGTAAACCAACAACATAACTCAACAACAAAACATTCACATCTTCATTCAAATCCTTGCTTTTGATAAATCCTAAAACATACTTTGTTTCACACACGACAAGCGAGCGACACACCTTCTGCCAGTGAACTCCAACTGCCGATGTCGATTCACCGTACACGACCGCCAACAATAGGAACGTAAATCGTCAATGAAAACAGTGAAGAAGCGCAGAAAATGTTGAAGACAAGCAAAACACTTCGTTTCCAAACCGAGCTCTTTGATGTTCTCGGACCTTCAAAAAGTCTCTCACAACGCAGAGCAATGATGGGACTATCCAATTTCATTCGTCATTTTTAACGCTTCATTTGGCATACAAAATGTCCCCTCTACCCGCACAAGACGACAAAGCAAGACAACGTTCCGGCCAGTGGGAGGAGCTCAAGACATGAATATGAAATTGGTTTTGTATGTAGACGATGTGGTTATCTATGTAGATGTAAGTGGTTCTGTATGTACCATAAGTTGTTCTCTATGTACACATAAGTGGTTACACATAAGTGGTTCTCTATGTAGACGTAAGTGGTTCTCCATGTAGACTGTAGCGACCATAAATCACGACGGTTATGGCGATTCGAAAAAAGAAATAAAAACTAATGAAAAGAAAGAGATGGAGTCGCCACCATAATTTATTATGGAAAACTATGGAATATCAAGAAAAGAATAAGGAAAAGTCTGCGAACTAGAGATGAGCTGGGGAGTCGGTTACGCGTGCGGAAGGTATTAGCACCCCACAGTGCCTGTCCTACGACAATAGCTTTAATCAAATGAGCAAAATCAAATGTGGTTTATAAAATGTTTATTTTTCCCAAAAATATAATTAAAATGCAATTAAAAACAAAATAATAATTTTTTAAATTAAAGGACCCGACAAGGATTGACCTTGCTCCTACGTATCAACATCCTTAATGGGTGAAGAATCAGGGAATATGTAGTTCTGAAAAATAGATGAGTTATTTTGAGAAACTTGATGTTTTTAAATTTTTAAATTTTTATTATTTTTTGGAAATTAAACTTTATTTTGGATATCGTTAGACGCGTACGGCCTTTTCGATATTCCAAATGAAATTAACACTTTTTTCAAATTAAATCCCGCATAACGCGAATGGTCATTTGGGAATTCAATCGAAAATTTATTTTAACTAAATTCCGCATGATGCGTACGACCATTTGGATATTTACTTGAATTTTATTTTTTAAATGAAACACTAAACACAAAAAAAAATTAATTTTAAGATATTTTCAGTAAAATATGAAATTTACTAGAAAAAACAAAATAAATAAATAAATAAATAAAAAGAAACTACAAGTACCCATTTAAAATAAGCCAAACTCATTTGGGCTTTTCTCTTTTTTTAAACTAATTTCTTTCATACACTTTATTCAATTTTTTATAATGTAATTAAATGCCAAAACAATGCTGCACTTATTTAAAATAAATCAAACTCATTCAACTTTTTTTTTTAAAAAAAAAAACCATAAACTTAATTATTATTTCTTTTTAAAAAACATCCATGTTACTTTTTTTTTATGCACTTTATTCAAAAAAAAGTTTATAAAGCAATTAAATGCCAAAATGATTAAATGATAAAACAATGTTGCACCTATTTATTTATTTTGCACCTATTTACGTTGACTTTCTTTTAATATACATATATTTTTTATTTCTTAACACACCAAAATTAAAAAAGGATCAAACCTAACTTCCTGCACCGTAGCTCATCTTCTCTTAATTCAATCATTTTTATTCCTATGCCTAATTCATTATTCCTTTTTATTCTATTTATTATCATTTTAGAAACACAATGGGCCCCAAAGCCCATATACTTCTCCACGTCAAACTTATTCACATTATTTCAAAGAAAAAATACTTAACCCTAAAAAAAAAACAAATTAAGGCATGCGACTGCAGCACCACTTTGAAGGCAAGCATGTTTCTGGTTGTGGAGTACCACTTTGAAGACGACGACAAAGGTCCCAAGGGATGGTGTGAACGACAGTAGCGGTGCTAGAGTTCGATAGAGGAAGAAATTGTACACTTGACGGAGAGTGTCGCGCACGGACACCACTGTCAAGGTAGTGGAGGTGGAGCTTCTGCCAGCGTTCCTGGCCTCCAATCCGGCGGCGGTGGCAACGGTGACAAAGGGAGCAGCAATGGGTTTGAAGATTTTTTTTTTTTTGAAGTGGAATTGACTCCTATGGGTTTTGAGGATTTTGATTTTTGAAATTAGGTTTCTGCGTTACTAGCTCTTGGTTGGGGGAATAGGTTTCTGCCATTGCTTCTTTGAATGGTTTTGATTCTAGTTCATGGCAAAGAGATGGCGACGAATGCGCCTTCTTCCCTTTCACCCTTATTTTATTTTTGAGACTATGCTTGATTTTGAATTTTCCAATACAAGATTGTGTTTGTGTGATAACAGAATGTCATGTTTGGGATTCTCATACAACGGTGACTAATCTATTTTCTACTCTGATCAAATCTATTGTGAATTATTGTTCAATTATCAAGTTAACATATAATTCATGTAAGTATCGCGGTATCATAGTTTTGCAATTGGCATTGAATATCAAACACAATTCATGCAGGTACCGCGGTATCATAATTTTATATTTGGCATTGAATATCAAACACAGAGCATACCAAGCAATAGACAAAAAACAAAGCAATCAAAGGAAACACAGAATCGTAGCAATCATCAAATGGAAAATAATACAGAAACATAATCAAACTTGCCTGTTGAAGTTTCTACTCTTTCTATTCTTGCGATTTATCTTTCTTTCTTGATATTTTTCTCTGAAACTGAAACTGAATTTGAATCTGTATCTATCTTCTTTGTGCCTTTACCTCTCTAATTGCTGCCACAATTTTGCTTGACTCCTACTTTCCTCCTTCTTGCTTCTCAATTCTTTTCAGAAAATAAGCCTCTGCCCCCTCTTTATGAATGTGTATTCTCCTTTTATAAAATATTTTTGACGATTCCCTTCTCCCTCGCTCACACCTCTCACACTTACAATTTTGTTGCAACATAATCATCACTTTTTTCAAATATCTCCTATGCTTAAAAAAACGTTGCCCATGCCAGCATGAAAATGATCACCCTCATTCCACTACTTCAAAAAACGTTGTCTGCCACCTTTTTCTTTTAATTAATTTTTATTTTCTTTTTCTTTCATTTTACTTATTATCAAATAATTAATTGAATTTTATTATATTCATATTTTAATTTTAATCTTAATTTATTTTAACTTTAAATTAAAAGAAAATGAATGTAAATAAGTTAAAAAAAAATTATCTTCATCTAGACAAAATCCAGTGTTGACAGCTGCCCCTCTTTACTTAACTTTTACTAAATAACTTTGAAAATTGAAATTTCCAAGTTATTATAGTAAAAGATAAGTAAAGACAAAAACAATGGATTTCGTTCGGAATGAAAAAGAAAAATATTTTCAAAATTTGAAAACATAAAAAAAAATGACGTGATAACCTTGACCTTTTGAGGACGAGAAGGTTACACATCAAACATGGCTGAGATCTTTCTCTATATAGAGATATGACTTTGAGTCCTTTCTCTATAAAATAATTTTGGAAAATAAGCTTCTATGATGATTCAACTGAGTTCTTTCTTTATTGGAGATTCGACTTTGAGTCATTTCTCCAAATATAAGGTTGACTTTGAGTCACCTTTCAACAGTAGAGATACAACTTTGAGTTTTTTCTCTAATTGTAACCATTGAGTCAAATGTTTCTGTGAAAATACGACTTTGAGTCCTTTCTTCACTAGAGATACAACTTTGAGTTCTTTCTCCAATAGGGATTCAACTTTGAGTCCTTCCCCTAGCATAACTTTGAGTTATTCTTCATCAAAAGGTCGACTTTGAATGTTCATTTGTATGAAAGATATGTATGAATGCATGGGAACTTTGAATTTCTTTGAATGCATGTATGAATGCATGAGGATTTATTTTTTTTTGCTTTGAATGAATGAAAACTTTAAGTTTCTCTTTTTGAGTGAATGTATTTTTGAATGAATGGAAACTTTGAGTTTCTCTTTTTGAATGATGAATAATGCATGAAACTTTGAGTTTCTGATGATGAATGGTGCATATGTGAATGCATGAAATCTAATTTTTCTTAATGAAAATGCATATTTGAATGCAGGATGATTTGATCTTTGTTTATTTGAAGAATGCATGACATTTTTGCCCTTTCTAAAATTGTATGTTGGAATACATGACATTTTTTTTATTTTGAATGCATGAGAATTTTGATTATTTTAAATTCTAAATCATTTTTTCTTTGTCAATTTCTCTAAACCAAATGTTTCTATGCAATCACTGAATTTATTGGCAATGAATTTTGATTTTGATTTTTTCTCATTTTGCAAAAGATATTCACAAATTTTAATGCCTGACATAAAAATTGTGAATGTTATCAATTCTAATATTTTAATGCATATGTGTTAGAATAAGTGGATGAACAAAATATAGGAAATAATGTTAAACTCCAACTAGGCAATGAAAGTGCCCCAGTTTTTAGTATGAGAATGGGTACAACTTTTATTTGAATCTTTCATGCTCTTTGAGAGCTGAGCATGAATGCAATGGAATTGATCTAGTTTTGAAATATGAGAAATTAGGTTTAAAAGGGTGGCTTATAACATTGGGTGATGGTTAGGAGAGTGTAACTCTTATTGAAAAAAAAAAAAAACTGCACTGAATCACGCAAAGAGTGCCCCATTTTTTATTTTTAAGGGTAACAAACAAATTATAATAAACAATAAATCACATGAGAAAAGATTGCCCCAGTGTTGACTTTATCAATGCTATTTTCATTTTTAATTTCAAATTTGGTGTCACTTTTTACCAGAGGCATTCTGATTTCTTTTGATTTCTTTTTCTTTCATTTTCATTTCTTCTGTTTTTTTTTTTCGTTTCAACACATGTTATCAGTCATATTTTTCTATTGCAAAACTATTCTAAGTAAAAATAATTAACAATCACTTCCCAATCAATGTGGACTTTATTGGGCTTGTAATGTGGCAAGAGGTTAAAGGGTTTTGAAGAAAAGGATATTAAAGGCCCAAAAAGTGTTTATTGGTTATAATTTTGGAACAAAGATTATCAATTATTGGTTTGTGAAAAACAGCCAAGGCTTTCTTCTGAGCTTCTTCTTTAAATTTTTCTTCTTTTTTCTTCTTCTCACTTTGTGAGAACACTTTTGTTTGTGAGTTGTCATCCTTTTTATTTTGATGAAACATTTTCATTTTTGAACTTCTTCTCTTTTCTTTTCTCTTTTCCTTTTCTTTTGCTTCTAATTTGGGAGCCTTTTGTTGCATTTTTTTTTTTTTTTTTTTTTTTTTCTAAGTAACTTTTGATATGCAGACTTGAACTGACTTTCACTTGATGATCCTTGTTCAAGGTATATATTTTAAAAGAAAAATTTTGTATTAGGCTCAAAGAGAGGTGCAATGAATATTTTATGATTTTTATCTTTGGGATGAGAAAAATGGCCATATATCATTTTGGGTCTTGATTGCTTCAATTTTCAAAAAGATTAGCTCTTGCAACAAACTTCAACGACTTTTAACATGTGTCAAATTTTCTATATATATTTTCTATATGTCCTAACTTTTGCTTAGACTGCTCTTTACGGGTTTTCAGTCTAACGGACTTCTTTTTTTTTTTTTTTTTTAATGCCTCTAGCAAATGAAGTTTTTGAAATTGGGACAAATAAGATCTAATTGCCCCAATGTGAAAAATCTTTTTGACAATTTTTGCCACTGGAGTAAACCTTTCTCATTAAATAGGCTCAAAGAAGGCTCAAAGGGTTTTATTCAGAACATATGCATTCAATATATTAAATAATTCAACTTGAATTTTTATTTTTATTTTTATGTTAGGCTTTAAGATTGTGCCAAAAACTTTTCTTTATTTTCTATTATTTTATCAACAAATTCAATGATCCTATAAACATGATTTATTATGCAATCTTTTTTTTTATTCCTTTTATATTCCGCAACATCCTTCAGAATTTGAGAAATCTTGTAGCCTACCCGTGGTATATACTTCTCTTAGCATAACAGAAATATATAAAGGAGAAATCAAAGGAAATTTTATTTTATCAAAAGAAATATGCAGATACAATTTTAATATCATTCAATGTTTCCAAATATTACATTCCCCAATTTATGAAATCATATTATGCATAGAACTTTTTGATTGTGTTAGAGTTAACCGGTAATGGTAACTCTTCCCCATCCATCCTTGTAAGAATTAGTGCTCCTCCCGAGAAGGCTTTCTTTACCACATATGGACCTTCATAGTTAGGCATCCATTTACAGCGATGATCTTTTTGAACTGATATGATTTTTTTAACCACCAGATCTCCTTCACAAAACATTCGCAGATGAATTTTTTTGTCAAATGCCTTTTTCATTCTCTTTCGATATAATTGTCCATGGCACACAGCGGCTAACCTCTTCTCATCAATGAAACTAAGCTGATCATATCTTGTTTGAACCCACTCAGCTTCTTCCAACTAGGTTTCCATCAATACTCTAAGAGAAGGTATTTCGACTTCAAATGGTAGTACTGCTTCCATTCCATGTACAAGAGAGAAAGGCGTTGCTCCTATTGATGGTCTCACCGAAGTACGATAACCATGCAAAGCAAACGATAACATCTCATGCCAATCTTTATATGTCACTACCATTTTCTGGATTATTTTCTTTATGTTCTTATTTGCCGCTTCAACCGCTCTATTCATCTTTGGTCGATAAGGGGAAGAATTATGATGCTTAATCTTGAATTCTTCACATAGCTTTGACATCATATGATTGTTCAAATTAGTGGCATTATCAGTAATAATTCTTTCAGGAATTCCGTATTTGCAAATCAACTCTTTCTTTATAAATTTTGCCAGCACTTTTCTGGTCACATTAGCATAGGAAACAACTTCAACCCACTTTGTAAAGTAATCTATGGCCACCAGTATGAATCGGTGTCCATTTGATGCTTTTGGTTCAATAACGCCAATGACATCTATACCCCACATGGAAAAAGGCCATGGCGTATATAAAACATTCAAAGTAGTAGGCGACACATGAATATTGTCGGCATACACTTGACATTTATGACATTTTCTCACATGCAGACAACAATCATTTTCCGTAGTAATCCAGAAATAACCAGCCCTTAGTATCTTCCTAGCCATAGAATGTCCATTCATATGTGTTGCGAAGGTTCCTTCATGTACTTCTTGCAATATCAACTTTGCCTCTTTTGAATCCACACATCGGAGTAGCATCATATCATGATTTCGTTTATACAACACATCTCCATTCAACACGAAACCAGAGGCTAACCTTCTCAACATTCTTTTATCATTCTCTGAGGCTGAATCAGGATATCTCGACTCTTGAGGTATTAATTGATATCAAAATACCACGGCTTGTCATCTGCTTCTTCTTCAATGAAATTATAGTATACCAGATTCTCATAACTTTGTATTTTAATCATCGGCAATTCTTCCTCTTGACTAACCTTAAACATGGATGACAAAGTAGCGAGAGCATCAGCTAATTGATTATCATCTCTTGCAATATGATGAAACTTTACATCTTCGAAATGCTCAATCATTCCTTTGATATATGCTTTATAAGGAATTAGTTTATGATCTCGAGTTTCCCATTCTCCTTTTACTTGATGAATAACCAGTGCTGAATCACCATAAACATTCAAGCGCTTTACCTTTAATTCTATGGCTGCTCGGATCCCCATAACACAGGCTTCATATTCTGCTATATTATTTGTGCAATCAAAACATAATCTTGCAGTCATTGGTATATATTGTTTATTTGGGGAAATAAGCACTGCCCCTATACCATGTCCTAATGCATTAGAAGATCCATCAAAGAATAAAATCCATTTTCTTTCATCTTCCGTACTTTCTTCCGTGTCAAACAGGGCCATAATGTCTTCATCTAGGAACTCAGGTCGCATAGGTTGATAGTCATTTACGGGTTGATGAGCTAGAAATTCTGCCAAAGCACTGCCTTTAATAGCTTTTTGCGTGACATACAAAATATCAGATTCTGATAATAACATCTGCCAACGAGCTATTCTTCCAGTCAAAGCAGGCTTTTCAAAAATGTACTTGATTGGATCCATTTTAGATATTAACCATGTTGTATAACTTAACATATATTGTCTCAAACGATTCGCTGTCCAAGCCAACGCACAACAGGTTTTCTCTAGCGCAGAATATCTTTGTTCACAATCAGTAAATTTCTTGCTCAAATAATATATGGCATGCTCTTTCTTTCCCATTTCATCATGTTGTCCCAAAACACAACCCATTGATCCGTCTAATACTGTCAGATAGAGAATAAGAGGCCTTCCAGGAACTGGCAGACGCAGTATTGGAGGTTCTCTTAAATATTGTTTAATCTTGCCGAATGCTATCTGGCAATCTTCATTCTATTCTACCACTTGATTTTTCCGTAACAATTTGAAAATTAGTTCACAAGTGGCGGTTAACTGGAAAATAAATCTAGCAATGTAATTTAATCTTCCCAGAAAACCTCGAACTTCCTTTTCCGTGCGAGGATGTGGCATTTCAAGAATAACACACACTTTATCTGGATCCACTTCTATTCCTCTTTGACTGACAATGAATCTTAGAAGCTTCCCAGATTGTACTCCAAAAGTACACTTAGACGGATTCAACCTGAGCTTATATTTTCTCAATCTTTTAAATAACTTTCTCAAATTAACAAGATGTTCTTCTTCAGATGCAGATTTAGCTATCATATCATCAACATAAACTTCAATCTCTTTATGCATCATGTCATGAAAAAGAGTCACCATTGCCCTCTGATAAGTTGCCCCAGCATTCTTTAACCCAAATGACATCGCTTTATAACAAAATGTGCCCCATAGGGTGATGAAAGTAGTTTTCTCAATATCCTCTAGCACCATTTTAATCTGATTATATCCCGAAAATCCATCCATGAATGAGTATAATAGTGACGTAGTAGTATTATCTACTAATGTGTCGATATACGGTAGAGGAAAATCATCTTTAGGGCTAGCCCTATTCAGATCTCTGTAGTCTACACACATTCGAACTTTCCTATCTTTCTTTGGCACAGGAACAACATTTGCTACCCATTGAGGATATTGTGCTACTGGTAAAAATCCAGCATTGAACTGTTTTTCCACTTCTTCTTTTATCTTCAAATATACCTCAGGTTTCATTCTTCTCAACCTCTGTTTAATTGGATGACATTTTGGTTTAAGTGGTAGCCTGTGTTGTACAACTTCGGGATCTAGACCAGGCATATCTTTGTATGACCAAGCAAATATATCTTTGAACTCTTTCAAAAGGGTATATAGCTGCAGTTTCATTTCTTTTGTCAAACTAGCTCTAATTTTAACATTCTTTTCTTCCCCCTCATCTTCCAAATTAATCATTTCCACTTCTTCTTGGTGCGGTTTAATTTCTCTCGCCTCTTGTTCAACTAATCTCAACAACTCCGGAGAGGGTTCACAATTTTCTTCATATTCATCATTTTCCATATAATCATCGGGGTTTGTGAAATTTGGACATGAAATATTGGAATGATTATTTTCAAAAAAGCTTCATCATATCTGCATTATTCAATTTTACAAAAATAAATAAACAAGACAAAAATTTGGATGAAAACTCAACATTTTATTAACTGAAACAGTGTTAAAGCTAGGAGAAAATATTACAAAGTAAAGGAATTGTTTAAAATGAAAGTTTCTTTTTCTATTACATTTCCTCATGTGTATACACCACGAGTATTTCTACAGTTTTCCAATTGCCAATCTGTTCGTCTGGAAGACAGGGGTGTACAAAATTCGAGCCTTCATCTTCTGGCTCCCATTCAATTGCTGCCACTTGGTCAAGATTGATCCATCTGACACTATAAAAACTCTGATACAGGCTGCATAAAGGAATTCCTTTTGTTTTTGGCTCTCTCCCCTCTATCCTGGCTTGTCTTCTTTCAATCGTTTCTTCAATTCTCTTTCTACGATCTGCTTGGGTAGGTTTGTATCCCAAACCATACCTTCCTTTGTTCTCAATCAGCTCCAGTGGTTTCATAGACCCATCATTGTTTTTGCCCAAACCACTACCATATTTATACCCCTTCTCCATCATAGTTTTAGCCACCATCAGTGATGCTTTAGACAGATGCGGATTCACCCTGAAAGGTTCAATATAAGTCGTGCTGACAATCTCCAGAGCTTGAAAAGAGGTTTCTAAAGCTTCCCCTGCGGCTTCAATGTAGGGAGTGGGTGTGTGTCCACATACCAGCAAGTCTTCTTCACCAGAAACTATGATCAATTTATCATAAACTATGAATTTTAGCTTCTAATGCAAGGTAGAAGGCACTACTCTAGCTGAATGTATCCAAGGCCTTCCAAGCAAGCAACTGTAGGCCGGTAATTTATCCATAACTTGGAACACAACTTGAAAAGTGCATGGTCTGACTTGCACTGGTAATTCTATTTCACCAACGACTTCCCTCTTACTTCCATCAAAAGCTCTGACCACCATGGTACTGGGACGTAAATGAATCCCATCACTTGGCAATTTGTTCAGGGTGGATTTTGGCATTATATTCAAAGATGAACCATTATCAATTAATACTCCTGATATGAAGTGATTCATGCATTTAACTGAAATGTGAAGAGCTTTATTATGCCTTCTGCCTTCTGGTGGTAATTCATCCTCAGTAAAAGTCAAGTAATTGTTAGCAGTAATATGGCTAACAATCCCTTCAAATTTATCTAAGGAAATGTCTTGTTCCACATGGGCTCCGCTCAAAATTTTCATTAGTAATTTCCGATGAGAATCTGAATGCATTAATAGCTCCAACAAAGACACCTTTACAGGCATTCGATTTAGCTGGTCCACCACTTTATACTCGCTTTGTTGGATAAATTTTAAAAACTCATGTGCATCATTATCGATAACTTCTTTTCTTTTCTTTCTGCTCCAACTCTGAATCAACTTGCACAACTTTTCCTTTTAAAAATGATTTAATCTTTTCTGCATCCACTTTTTCTCTTATTTTTTCTTGTCTTTTCTCATCTCTCAACTCAGGAGGAGTAAACAGTCGACCACTCCTAGGCATGCCCCCAATTCCGGATATATTATCAATAACAGCTTTGCCTTGTTCGACTGATTCATCTTTTTGTTCTCCTTGGATGATACTGACACCATACTTCTAAGGAACAGCTTTATCATTTTTGTATGGAAAAGCAGAGGGTGTCTGAATCACCAAAGGTTGTCGTCCTGCAGGCATGGAATTGGTAGGCTTGGTAAATTGTATCACCAATGGTTTAGGCCTTTGTGGAATCCATTCTTCTCCAGTAAATACTTCTCCTTCCTTCTTTTGATGATTGACTTGTAGAATATGTCTATCTATCAAGTCTTGCACAAAATTTTTGAATTCAGCACACTCATCAATAGAATGCTCGGTGCTAGCATGGAAACCACATTTATCTTCCGGCCTATGTTAATATGAGAACAAACCAGCATGGCAGATTGCGCTGAAAACCTCATTCATAGGTTTTTTCATTTCATTAACACTTCTAACCCAGCTTGGCTTTTCTTCCTCCATTACAACATTAACCGTGGCGTTCGCATGTCCAGACAAAGGGTTTTTATCCACATTTAGCTTTTGCTCTTGAAAAGTAAGCCATTCTGAATCGAGCAAGGACTGCATTTTGTACTTAAGGGCTCGGCAATTTTCAGTTGAATGACCAATCTCTCCACCATGATATTCACACTTAGCATTAGCATCATAAAATCTAGGATATGGTGGTTGTATGGTTCTTGTTGGACATATAGCAACCAATGCATTTTTAACCAAATCAGGTAACAACTCTAAATAGGTCATTGGTAAAGGAGTAAACTTCACCGCCTTTTCTCCTGAATTATTCCTTTGACAAAAATTTTGATTTTGTGCCTGATTAGCATTCTAAACCCCTAGATTGGGTTGATAAGCATTATGAGTTGCCATTGGCGGTCTATACCCAGTCTGTGGCCGGGGAGTATTATACTGATAGTTCGAAACAACATTTGCAACATAAGCATGTGATGATTTATAATTTGGTCGATATTGTTGTTGATACCTTCCCCAATATGGCATGGCCGAAGCTGCTTGCACCTCTCCTTCCTTCTTCCTATTGTTATTATTGAACCCGGGCTTCTTAGCATTGGTAACCGCAGACGGGTTTTGTGTTATTTTTCCACTTTTAAGCCCGTGTTCAATCCTTTTGCCGATAGTAACTATACCGGAAAAATTGGAAGACACACTTCCCAGCACATGTTCATAGTATGGAGATTGCAATGTTTCAATGAACATGGTGATCATTTCCTTCTCATGTAGAGGTGGTTCCACTTGAGCAGCCAACTCCCTCCATCTTTGGGCATATTCTTTAAAAGTCTCAGCACTTCTCTTGAACAGGCCTTGTAATTGCATTCTATCGGGAGCCATGTCCATGTTATATTTATACTGTTTGATGAAAGCATCAACCAAGTCTTTCCATGACCGGATTCTAACCGGTTCCAAATTCATGTACTAATTCAAAGCTATTCCAACGAGACTGTCTTGGAAGAAATGCATTAATAGCTTCTCATCATGGGCATGAGCAGCCATTTTTCTGCAGTACATGATCAGATTACTTTTCGGACAAGTGGATCCTTTATATTTCTCGAATTCAGGGACTTTGAATTTTGGGGGTATCACAACATCCGACATCAAGCACAACCCCGCAGCATCACCAAACTCACAAGCACTAGCTCCTTCAATCATTCTGAGCCTTTCCTCTAATATCTCCAACTTGCTTTTTGTCACATCGGCATTAATCAGCATATTTTGAATGCCTTCATTCGCATTATTCTTTGACATAGACGTTTCTCCAGTGGGAACTTGCAGAACTCGTGGTTGAACGTTAGAAGTAACCCTATCAATTACCACCTTCTCCATATGACTAGCAGGGGGTATTTGAGTAAACTCGAGTTAACCTTTAGGGTTAGCAGCATTACCCATTGGCGGCACAATTTCTTGCTCTTCATACCCTTCATATACAAGTTCATAGTTTAAAGGCAAACCATATGGAGGGAATTCTTGGATATTTCTATTCCCACAATTAGGGTCACGAGTCTGTGATGTACCTTGCTGAAGAACAGGGGGATGTGAAGACTGAGCTTCTTCATTGCGGACAGCCACCGCGTCTTTTAATGCCACCATCATTTCAAACATCTGACCCATCTGATTTTTGAGCTGGTCAATGTCAGCCTTCATACTTTCTTGCATTTCACCGCAGTTGTCCATTCTTTTGCTATTGGCACGAGTTCTGTAGTGATGTCGTGGAATATTTGTCGTTATTATGTTTCTGTTGAAGTTTCTTGTTCATGAGAAAATTAAATATGAATGCTATGAAAAACATAAATTGTATGCATGTTGTTTAAACAATAATTGTGAAAATTACGCACTTACTCATGGAAATTTAATCTATATTTGTATTAATAGGGAAAAGAAACTGTCTAACATCATAAAACAACTGATTGAATCAAATAGAATACAATCACTCCCTAGAGCGAGGTATCATAACCTTCATCTGCTCTACTAAATATTTACAATGATTCAAAAAATTCTGAACAACATCTGGAGGATTGAAGAACATCAGTGATATGTCTGCTTCTCTCAGCATCCTCGGCACCTCATCAATAGCTCCATTGGCTAAAGCAGCCAACTGTGAGAAACACATCTTTCAATGAATTATGTCTCGCTCTTGATTTGTTATGTGGTTCTCCAGCTGGGTCATCATGATCTGGTGCCTCTCTTCAGTCTCCATCCTCTGATTCTCCTCTTCTTTCATCTTCTCTTCATACTCCGACATTATCTCTTTCATTTGTGACTCTGTGTTGTGGAACTTATCCTGCAAGTCATATAGCTCCTTCATCAACTTTTGTCCATCCTGTCTGGCTTCCTCATATGCGCTCTTCCATTGCGTTCGGATAACACAACCACTTCCCGCTCTCTAGCTCTTGAAGTTAATTCAGCTTTGGTTGCAGTCAGCTCTTGAGTCATCTCCATAATGCATTCTCTATCAACTTTCTGCCTCTTGATCAATCTCTCATTTGCCTTTGTCTTTGCTTCACATTCTACCTTGACATTCAAGTAATCGTGTTGAAGGCTTTGCATATCATTATTCAATATATCATTCTTTCTTTTTAGCCTTTCAACCTCTTCTTTCAACTTCTGAATTTCTTCAGACCTTGTGTCAAGTGTAGGTTCTTCACGTATAGATTTTTCCAAAGGCTCCTGAGAAATCAATTTGTAAGGCAGCTTGACTTCTTTCACTCTATCTGCTAACCATTGCTGATACGGGATTTCTTTATTCATTGAACATGACCTCGTGTCCCTTTCCACATAGGATAAGTTCTTCCAAGCACTACGAATATGACGTAATGTCTCAGTCACAAATCCATCCCTGTAGTAGCACACAAGTGGAGCTAAAACAGCAGGCGTAGGTGCTCCTCTGATCGGGTAGCCAAACTGCCTCTGAGCCAAAACTGGATTGTAATTAATGCATCCTCTTACTCCTATAAGAGGCACATTAGGGAAGCCATCACAACTGTAAACAAGCTTCGACCTTTGTTGCCATGATGGTTGCCATATAATCTTCTTCTGATTCAAACCAGCAACAAACAAAGCCCATTCTTTACCACTTCTCTTCTCTTGCTTCTTCCGAGTCACCAGCTCTATAGGACACCTGACTCCCAGAACATTATCCCCAACACGGGCCATCAACCAAACGTACAAAATGTGTACACTACACAACATCTTTCTCACTTTTCTCTCATAGCACAAATCCAGAGCTAGATATGTGTCTGCCAGAATTGTTGTAACTGGATTCTCGGACCTTGTTCTAACAGCAACAAATATGTCCACAGCAACATAGTCAATATGATCACCGGCATAGGGAAACAATATCACTCCATATAATATGAGAGCCAACACATTCATAAATGTTTCCCAATTTTCTTTTACACTCAACTGAAGAAGATGTGCTTCTAAGAACCTCTGAGAAAACCCCTTGGTATCTTTTACAGCAACCAAACGGCTCTTCAACATATCTTCAAAGATTTTGGTGATAGATGATAATGTCGAGATAGAAGCATGTTGCTCAAAATGCCTATAAGGGACTCCACCACTCAGAGGCATATCCATAATCTGCTCATACTCCTCTATAGTGGGTACCAACTGAAAATCCTGGAATGTGAAGCATCTCATGTATGAGTCATAACACTGAGCAAGCGCCATGACAATAGATATCTCAATTTCTAGCTCTAACAACCCTAATAAGTTTCCATACTTTCTTCTGAAAGCTCCTCTATGTATAGCTTTCAGCTTCTTTCCAAGCTCCCGGAGATTAGAGAGATTATTTCCTATCGGTTCAAACTTCAACTTCTTTTTTAAGTCTGAAGTCTCTGATCCCTTCTCAACTCCCAATCCAGAATTAACCTCCATGATCTGGTGTACAATTTTCAAAATTACTGTTTAGAATAAAAATCATGATGCATGAAACCAATGTTAAAATATGTATGCTATACATTAAAATATCATTTTTTTCACAAGCAGATGTCGGTGAGCGGTTGAATAACTTGATTGTCTTCCTTAGTGCCCTAAACAAATCGGCAGCATAACACCTAGGGTTCTAAGATCTTTACATGCATCCTCACAAAGGTAAGTTCCCTAATTCCTAGAGGTATAAAGGTCACCAGAGCTATGGCTCTCGTTTATCACCTTATTCAAAGCTGTCGATAAACAACTAGCTTATGAACAGGCAATAAAGAGAACAAACTCTGATTGGGATTCTCATGAAAACTGAAGTAGGAAGTACATCCCGTTCGGTATCACTGAATCCCTCTATTTCTAAACTTTTTCAAACCCGGGGTTTTAGGGTCCCACTCATGATACATGTATGAAAAATGTGTGTGTGTGAAGGGAGAAAACCTGTTCCCAACCCCTCACCTGCAAAACAGCCAGAAAAGTCCCAGGCAGATATGACAGATATAGCAGATAAAACATGCCTTCTACCCTAGGGTTCAATATTCCATCAACAAACAATAAAACACATAGAATAAATCATAAGAAAGAAAATAAAGCAAGTAATATACAAAAAGAAAGGGAAATACAAACATTCATAAATTCACATTTTTTTTTTCACTCATTCAATTAAATGGCTGACTCTCCAGTGTTTCCCCAGTGGAGTCGCCATCTGTCGCGACCATAAATCACGACGGGTATGGCGATCGGAAAAAAGAAATAGAAACTAATGAAAAGAAAGAGATGGAGTCGCCACCATAATTTATTATGGAAAACTATAGAAAACCAAGAAAAGAATAAGGAAAAGTCTGCGAACTAGAGATGAGCTCGGGAGTCGGTTACACGTGGGGAAGGTATTAGCACCCCACAGCGCTTGTCCTAAGACAGTACCTTTAATCAAATGAGCAAAATCAAATGTGGTTTATAAAATGTTTATTTTTACCAAAAATATAATTAAAATGCAACTAAAAACAAAATAATAATTTTTTAAATTAAAGGACCCGACAAGGATTGACCTTGCTCCTACGTATCAACATCCTTAATGGGTGAAGAATCAGGGAATACATAGTTCTAAAAAATAGATGAGTTGTTTTGAGAAACTTGATGTTTTTAAATTTTTAAATTTTTATTATTTTTTGGAAATTAAACTTTATTTTGGATATCGTTAGACGCGTACGGCCTTTTTGATATTCCAAATGAAATTAATACTTTTTTCGAATTAAATCCTGCATAACGCGAATGGTCATTTAGGAATTTAATCAAAAATTTATTTTAACTAAAATCCGCATGATGCGTACGACCATTTGGATATTTAGTTGATCTTTATTTTTTTAAATGAAACACTAAACACAAAAAAAATATTTAATTTTAAGATATTTTCAGTAAAATATGAAATTTACTAGAAAAAACAAAATAAATAAATAAATAAATAAAAAGAAACTACGAGTACCTATTTAAAATAAACCAAACTCATTTGGACTTTTCTTTTTTTTAAAACATGCACGTTGCTTTAATTTCTTTCATGCACTTTATTCAATTTTTTATAATGTAATTAAATGCCAAAACAATGCTGCACTTATTTAAAATAAATCAAACTCATTCAACTTTTTTTTTAAAAAAAACCATAAAGTTAATTATTATTTTTAAAAAAAAACATCCATGTTACTTTTTTTTATGCACTTTATTCAAAAAAAAAAGTTATAAAGAAATTAAATGCCAAAATGATTAAATGATAAAACAATGTTGCACCTATTTATTTATTTTGCACCTATTTACGTTGACTTTCTTTTAATATATATATATATATATTTTATCTCTTAACACACCAAAATTAAAAAAGGATCAAACCTAACTTCCTCCACCGTAGCTCATCTTCTCTTAATTCAATCATTTTTATTCCTATGCCTAATTCATTATTCTTTTTTATTCTATTCATTATCATTTTAGAAACACAATGGGCCCCAAAGCCCATACTTCTCCACGTCAAACTTATTCACATTATTTCAAAGAAAAAAAACTTAACCCTAAAAAAAAACAAATTAAGGCATGCGGCTGCAGCACCACTTTGAAGGCAAGCATGTTTCCGGTTGTGGAACACCAGTTTGAAGGCGACGGCAAAGGTCCCAAGGGATGGCGTGAACGGCAGCAGTGGTGCTAGAGTTTGATAGAGGAAGAAATTGTACACTTGACGGAGGGCGTCGGGCGCGGACACCACTGTCAAGCTAGTGGAAGTGGCGCTTCTGCCAGCGTTCCTGGCCTCCAATCTGGCGACGGTGGCAACGGTGACAAAGGGAGCAGCAACACAATAAGGATGGCAATGGATTTGAAGATTTTTTTTTTGAAATGGAATTGACTCTTATGGGTTTTGAGGATTTTGATTTTTGAAATTAGGTTTCTGCGTTACTAGCTCTTGGTTGGGGGAATAGGTGTCTGGCATTTCTTCTTTGAATGGTTTTGATTCTAGTTCATGGCAAAGAGATGGCGGCGAACGCGCCTTCTTCCTTTTCAGCCTTATTTTATTTTTGAGACTATGCTTGATTTTGAATTTTCCAATACAAGATTGTGTTTGTGTGATAACAGAATGTCATGTTTGGGATTCTCATACAACGGTGACCAATCTATTTTCTACTATGATCAAATTTATTGTGACTTATTGTTCAATTATCAAGTTAACATATTGTCGCGACCTAAAAATCACGACGGGTATGACGGTCCAAATAAAAACAAATAAAAAGAAAGAAATGGAGTCGCCACCATAATGTTTTATGAAAAAACTAAGAAAAGAATAAGGAATAAGTCTGTGAACTAGAAATGAGTTCGGGAGTCGGTTACGCGTGGGGAATGTATTAGCACCCCACAGCGCCTGTCTTAAGACAGTACCTTTAATTAAATAATCAAAATCAAATGTGGTTTTTTAGAATATTTATTTTTCCCAAAAACATAATATATAAAAAAAACAATTAAAAAAACAAAATAATAATTTTTAAATTAAAGGACCCGACAAGGATTGACC
>Ga0209700_103226_pt1 | contig 31605 bp, 11 predicted proteins | sample SiratroredBW_FD_187528 | JGI IMG/M metagenome (GOLD analysis project Ga0209700, IMG submission 187528) | Root nodule microbial communities of legume samples collected from California, USA - Siratro red BW (SPAdes) (version 2) | ecosystem: Host-associated > Plants > Roots > Nodule | place: USA...
ATCATAATAATAATATTTATAATGATTATTACTATTATTATTATGATAATAACAATATTAAAATAATAATAAATATTAATCAAAATAATAATATTAATAATTATTATTATGATAATAATAAAAATTAAAAAAAATTATAATAATTAATGTCACTATTACTATTATTACAATTATTATTATTATTATTATTATTATTATTATTATTATTATTATTATTATAAATTTTGTCTGATGCAATAGGTGAATTTGATTCCAAAATGCAATAGATTGTTAATAATAATAATAACATTAATAAAAATAATGTTCATGGTACATACGGATGAATTTTGATAATTGCTAAGATTTATTTTTCTTGTAGTACAAGGATAAAGGTTGGACGAGATGTAGGCTAAAAATGTAGCCTATGAAACAAAATATTTTTAAGATGTTGTAGTATTCATTTTACAGCAACCCAGAATTTAGTGGTTTGATCATAAATTGATAAGCTCTAACATAGAAGTAGAACGAGTTTCTGCCATGTGTTTTGTGATAGTAGGATTCCTTAGACTACCCAATACATATAGCATGTCTCATGACGAATGGTCTTATAAAGTATATGAGTTCCTAACTTGGATTTAAACAATAATCAAGTCGTAGCAATAAAATATTTTTCTAGATAAAAATTAAGTGTTTAAAATATTATTTTCAACATCAAATATATCAATGCTTGAAAACATTTTATTGTAAATAGTCTTACAATCATCCTCTTAAAGAAACAAGCGAATCTAAACGTGATTAATTGTGATTAACTATTATATATAAAAATATTGATTGAAATGTTTCTATAAACAAAACAGAGGTAGTAGCGCTTTGAAGAAAATAAGAACTTTTCTATTAAGCTTCTATGTCAAAGAAGATAGAAGATTTTCGTTGAAGTTCAAGCAAATATCTGAGTGCTAACAAAATCAAAGTTATAACAGTCATATTTCAAGCCTATATACACAATTCAAGTTGTAGATGAAGAACATGCAACTAAAACATAAATTTTTTTCGATTATATAGTGATCTTGTAGTGTTCTTTTGTGGTGACTGATAATCTTTTTAATTCTTTACATAGTGAAGTATACCGGATAAGTTTTATTGGTGTCTTCCCTGAGAGTGTTATTTTCTTTAGAAAGGTCTTAATGTTAGAGAGAAATTAAGAGGGTATAACCAAGAGTGAGTTTTTATACTTGTGAGAACCATGAATGTTTTGTGTATTGGCTTGTAACTAGGAGTGATTAGTGTATTGGTTTGTAATAAATTGATTTGTTTAGCTAAAACTCTTAAGCTATCTTTTAAGAAAGAATTGAATGTAGTTATTGAGTTTGGATAAACCACTCTTAAAGGTGAAAGATAGTCACTAAAACATAAGCCAAATTTCTTTTAGGATTTAATAACGCTAATTTTGTTCTTACATTTGTAGTCTTATTGTGTCTTCAGTATTTCTTCTTTTCTTATTTTTTATAATTGATATAGATTTGTATTTTCTATAGTAAAAAAGAGTTTTAGTTTAAATTGTACTAATATTGTATTTTTAGATTGTATTTATGTATTTCTTTACATTAACATTAGTCTACTAACTTGTTAATTTTTGTAGAGATTCTTTATTTTTAGAGCTTCAGTTTAGAAACTTGGAACGTGACTTTTGGACTTCAGAGTTATTGTACATAGTTTATAGACGGTCTTCTTTGTAATATAGATATTTTACGGGCCATTTTGATGTTAGCTTAGGCCCATTCATTTGTAGTTGGTTTATAAATACTATAAACTAGTATCTTACCCGTACAATGTACGGGATTTAATTAAATCAAAATAAAAAAAATTATATTCATATTTTTTTATATTATATTATTATTATTATTTACTTAATATAAGTTGGCAAAAACTCATAATTGATCCATAAAAAAAATATATAAATGATATTTTTAAACATCTGGACTAAGTCTTTTATAAGTCTTAAAATAGCTCCACAATCTTTCATATGACTTCAAGCATCTCGGTCAAAATCCTAAACCCTAAACCAAAAGTATCCAAAATATATTTAATTATTATATCATCATTTTTTTTTAATCTATTATGTAAATAACTTATTTAATTTTATAATAATTGTTTAAAAATATATATTATATAAATTTGATTTGTTAAAAATTGAAGAATTAAAATAAAGATTAAAAATAATAACAAATACTATATATTAATTACAAAATAATAATGTATAGTATTCATTAATGAAAAATAATTAAATTTATATACTCAAAAGCAATTAATGAATAAATTATGTCTTAAAAATTGAAACTTTATTAAAATATAATATAAAATAACATAAGAAAATTTTAATTATATATTTATTAAATATGAAGACTGACTTAATAGGTGCACATGCTCAACTGTTGTGTGAAGTTTTCATGCACATGTGAGTCACATTTACTATCTGTTTATTAATTGTATTGCCAATATCAAGGTTCTAGAAACATGAAGCTTGTGTCTTATTTAAGTGTTGAGCCAATATCAAGTTTCCACATAAATGTGGGCCATATTTCCATTTAATTTTTGCCAAAACCTCTTCACATCCACGTTTGTTAGAGATTGATTTTTTAATGCAATTAAATTGTGACCTTCTTATATGTGTTGTCAACTAATACAACCTAATTCACCTAATTAAAATTCATCTCTTTTGCTACTCTAGACCTTCCCTTAGTAATATCAATAGTGCCAGAACATGTCGGCCTCCCATCCAACCCCCTCAATCACATCGGTCAAGCCCACCATAAGTCCCATAACACGTCGGTCTCCCATCCAACCCCTTCAAACACGTCGGTCAAGCCCTCCATAAGTCTTAGAACAGCTCGACCTTCCATCACACGTCGGCCTCCCAACCCACCCCTTTAAACACGTCGGTCAAGCCCTCCATAAGTCTCAGAACACGTCGGGCTCTCATCCAACCCCTTCAAACTCGTCAGCCAAGCCCTCTATAAGTCTCAAAACAGTTTGGCCTCTCATCTAATCCCATCAAACACGTCGGCCAAGCCTTTGATAGGTCCCAAAACAGCTCGGCCTCCCATTCAATCCATTCAAACATGTCGGCCAAGCCTTCCATTTGTCCCAAAACTGTCGGTCGTCCTTCATATACCTTCAAAAACCTCGGTCAAGCCTTTCATAAGTTCCAGAACAACCCGGCCATTCTTCATATCCAAACACCTCGGTCAAGCCTTCAATAAGTCCCAGAACAGCTCGGTCATCCCTCATCATACCTCCAAACAGCTCGGCCTACTTTCCAAGGTGATGCATGACTACAAAAAACACACAAAACTCAAATAAAAAAAACACACACACACAAAACAAAAAATATCCAAAATATATTTAATTATTATATCGTCATTTAATTTTAATCTATTACGTAAAATAACTTATTTAATTTTATAATAGTTGTTTAAAAATATATATTATATGAATTTGATTTGTTAAAATTTGAAGAATTAAAATAAAGATAAAAAATAATAACAAATACTATATATTAATTATAAAATAATAATGTATAGTATTCATTAATGAAAAATAATTAAATTTATATACTCAATGACAATTACTGAATAAATTATTTCTTAAAAATTGAAACTTTATTAAAATATAATATAAAATAAAATAATAAAATATCAATAATATATTTATTAAATATGAAGATTAACTTTTCAGAGGTCATAAGTATCATTGGAACTAGGAAACTGGGTTTTAATTTTGTAAAATCAAATAAAAGGTGACTTGTTCAATTGTTGTGTCAAGTTTTCATGCACAGGTGAGACACAATTACACCTATTTAATAATTGCACTTCCAATATCAAGTTAGTTTCTACGAACATGTAGGTCACCCTTGCATGTGCCTTATTTAGTGTTGTGTCAACATCTAGTATCCACATAAATGTGGTCCTACTTTCATTTAATTTTTGTCAAAACCTCTTCATATTCAGGTTTGCATAAAGTTTGCATGCAAGTGGAGACCATCTCTTAGCATTATTTAAGATCACTTTAACACATTGTATCCAAATTTTTTTAATGTAATTAAATTATGACCTTGTTATATGTGTTGTCAACTAACACCACCCAATTCATCCAATTAAAATCAATGTAATTAAAATAAATCCAATTAAAATCAATGTAATTAAAATAAGAAAAATGAAGAGTCTCTTCTGCTACTCTATACCTTTTCTCTTCCTTCAAAGTTTCAACCCTATCTCAAAAAGAATAGTCACACATTTCAAATGAAGAGTTATTCATTTGAAATGAAGAGTCACCCTATTTAATATTTAATTTTAAATAAATTACATTACTAAGGATGAAGCGATTAATTATTCATTAAAATAAAATAGTAATTGAAAAATTTATTTTAATTGAATTTGATAATCTATATTACATTCACATACAAAAATATAGAAAAAAGTTGAAAGATTCACTATCTGTTTATTAATTGCACTGCCAATATCAAGGTTCTAGAAACATGAAGCTTGTGTCTTATTTAAGTGTTGTTCCAATATCAAGTTTCCACATAAATATGGGCCATATTTTCATTTAATTTTTGCCAAAATCTCTTCACATTCGCATGCAAGTGGAGACCACCTCTTAACATTATTTAAGATCACATATGTCTTTAACACATTGTATCCAGATTGATTTTTTAATGTAATTAAATTATTACCTTGTTATATATGTTTTCAACTAACACCACCTAAATATTAAAAAAAAAAAAGATGAATAGTCTCTTCTCTTTTGCTACTCTAGACCTTTCCTTAGTAATATCATAAGTGTCAGAACATGTTGGCTTCCCATCCAACCCCTTCAAACACGTCGGCCAAGCCCTCCATCAGTCCCATAACACGCCGGCCTCTCATCCAACCCCTTCAAACACGTCGGCCAAGCCCATCATAACACGTCGGCCTCCATCCAACCCCTTCAAACACATCGGCCAAGCCCATCGTAAGTCTCATAACATGTCGGCCTCCCATCCAACCCCTTCAAACACGTTGGCCAATCCCTCCATAAGTCTCAAAACTCATCGGGCTCTCATCCAATCCCTTCAAACTCGTCGGCCAAGCCCTCCATAAGTCCCAAAACAGCTCGGCCTCTCATCCAATCCCTTCAAACACGTCGGCCAAGCCTTTGATAGGTCCCATAACACGTCGGCCTCCCATCCAACCCCTTCAAACACGTCGACCGAGCCCTCCATAAGTCTCAGAACAGCTCGGCCTCTAATCCAATCCCTTTAAACACGTCGGCTAAGCCTTTGATAGGTTCCAGAACAGCTCGGCCTCCCATCCAATCTCTTCAAAGACGTCGGCCAAGCCTTGGATTGATAGGTCCCAGAACAGCTCGACCTCCCATCTAATCTCTTCAAACATGTCGGGCAAGCCTCCCATTTGTCCCAGAACTGCTCGGCCATCCTTCATGTACCTTCAAAAACCTCGATCAAGCCTTTCATAAGTCTCGAACAACTCGACCATCCTTCATATACCTCCAATAATGTATAGTATTCATAATGAAAAATAATTAAATTTATATACTCAATAACAATTACTGAATAAATTATGTCTTAAAATTTAAAATGAGAAAATTTCAATAATATATTTATTAAATATGAAGACTGACTTTTCAGCTTTTCATAGGTCATTGGGCACACACTTACATCTATTTAAATCTATTTATTAATTTTAATTTTATGTAGGCCACTCTTGCACGTGCCTTATTTATGTGTTGTGTCAATGTCTAGTTCTTCATATTCAGGCTTTTATTTATGTGTTGTGTCAATGTCTAGTTCTTCATATTCAGGCTTGCATAAAGTTTGCATGCAAGTGGAGACCATCTCTTAACATTATTTAAGATCACATATGTCTCTAACACATTATATCGAGATTTTTAATGTAATTAAAATTAATGTAATTAAAATTATAAAAAAATGAAGAGTCTCTTCTTCTATTCTATAAAATTAATGTAATTAAAATTATAAAAAAAATGAAGAGTCTCTTCTTCTATTCTATGCCTTCACTCATCCCTCGTCCTTCAAAGTTTCAACCCTATTTCAAAAAGAAGAGTCACTCATTTCAAATGAAGAGTTACCCATTTCAAATAAAGGGTCACTTATTTGAAATGAAGAGTCACCCTATTTAATATTTAATTATAAATAAATTACATCACTAAGGATGAAGCTTAATTATTTATTTTATTTGAATTTGATATATTACAGGCATGAGTGTCAAGAGTTAACCGGAGGTCATTAGAATTTAATGGGATTAAAACTCAATTAAAAGTTAGAATTTAATGGGATTAAAACTCAATTAAAAGTGATTTGAAGTCATGTTAATAAAAATGAATAGACAGTGACAGGTATAGATTTCAAATATACAGAACAACACACTACACGAAAAATACACGAAAAATACAAAATACAGGAAAAAGTTGAAAGATTCACCATTATTCCATAAATGTAGTGCTTGGAAACTCAAATTACAAGAGAATAAAAGAAAGAAAAATTAAATCTTGGTCTTCAACGGGGTCCTTGTTGTGTCAGTTTTCTTTGCTTGATCTGAACATTTTGCCCAAAACTTAAACCCCTCAAACAGAAAAGCAAACATTCAACATTAAAAAGATCAACCCATAGCTATCCCAAAAGAAAAAGGTTTTAAATAAATTGGACCTTGGCTAATCCTGAAAAAAATCAATTGTGAAATCTCAAGCCATTCACAAACCCGTAAATTTGATAAGAGAATAAAAAGGACTTATCTTTAGAGGTTCTTCCTTGTTCTTTACTTTCTCTGTCCATTGTGGAAGACTTAGGCGTACATTTTATGAATTGTGCCAAGAAAATCTAAGGTGAGAACTGTGAACAAAAATAGGTAGTGAAAAGCAGGAAAAGGTCAAACCTTTTAGATGTTCTTTGCCACCCATCATGAACGACACCTCCAAACCCCTACGTTTTCGTCGATTGAAGCCTTAGGCATACATTTTATGAATTGTGCCAAGAAAATCTAAGGTGAGAACTGCGAATAAAATAGGTAGTAAAAAGTAGGAAAAGGTCACACCTTTTATATCTTCTTCGCCACCCGCCATTGCACTCTTTGCTTCAATTGTTTGTGGATTCAGCCCCACCAAAATTTGAAATTGGAATGGAGATTAGGGTCTGAAATGGTTTTAAAGGAACATGTGGGAGAAGGCCTGAAAGACTTACAAATTGGAGAAGCACGTGTCTCACAATGAGACAACCACGATTTGTATTTACTGTCCTGACATGTGGTTTTGATTTCCTTTATAAGTAAATTCTTTTTGAAAATTGAATTTCAAATTTGAAATTTTTGAAAATTGTCACAAAATTGAGCTTCCACGATTTCCTATTGACTGCTTGACACGTGTTTTGATTTTCTTTATGGGTAAATTTTTTTAAAGTATTTTTTTTATTGATTTTTGTGGATTTTTGTAGAGGTGACACGTGTTAAAAGTTTCCATTTGTCCTTCCCACAATTATTCTAGTTATAGATAAGGAATAGATGAAGACAATTGAAGAAAATACAGAATTAGATTATCAGTGAATACAATTTTCTGTTTTATGATTTTACAGTTTATGAATATTTCAGGTTTTACCTATTAGAGTTCTTTGTTGTTCTCAATTTTCTAGAATCTTTTCTATTTTCTACGTTCTATTTTCTTCTATGATTTTCTGTTTAGAAATTTTTAGAAATTTACAGTTTTTATTTTTATAGATATGAGGTGAATTAACCTTTTGAAGTTAAAAGTATGAATGTTTACATGTTCAAGTTGTTTTCTATTATTGAATTCTTGTGTTATTCAATTCTTGATTAAGAATTATTCTTTTTTCATATATACAAACCTATAGCTTTTGTATTTTTTTTTCGTTAAACAAGCAATTCATGTTTGAGTTTCTTACCTTTAAGATGGAAAATATCTGGATCACCATGATTTGAGTTTGATGTTTCACAATTTTAGAATGAATTTTCTTCTCGTTATTGTATTTCCTTTAATTTTTGTTTTTACAATTTAATTTATTAATTTAATTCCTTTCGATTACCTTTAAGGGTGAAAATATCTAGACATATTTTCTGTTCACGGACCTTTTATTTGCCATATACTTTCAATTTATAGATTTTCTTCTTTATTTAATACTTCTGGTCAATTACAACTTTCATACCACTATAAAAGTAGTTTAACATAGCCAATTCCAATTCAACAAGTTAGTAAACTCTTTCTTTTGAGTGGACTATAAACTTCATTATAATAACATAATTCATTGTTTTGAAAATTCAATTTTTAATAATAAGTCATTAAAATAACAAAATAAGACACTTGAATATGTTTCGATTGGACCTGTTACAAATTCACCAAAAACGGATTAAGTTGACTTTGGTACACTAAATAAAAACAAACTAAACACTTTGATCCACCTCTCTTAATAAGATGGATTCCCAGGTCCTTTCAAAATTTTAACAACGAATTTTTTTATTTTAAAAAAATATTCCAATAAAAAGGTTATTAAAAAAATCTAAAATATATTAATAATTTAGTATAAATTTCATTTTAAGATTTTTTTATTACTATTACATAAATAAAATTTAAAAATAAAGTAACAATAATATGAAATATCAATTTTGATTTTTTTAACAACATTAAAATCTTAAAAGGTTAAAGATTATAAACTTCAAATTTAAATTTTTAATAATTTAAAGAAATGATAGACTGACGGGTTGGTCTAACTCAACTTACCAATAACTCATTCCATTGGTAGATTAGATGGAACTAAGCGAGTCACAATAGAATAATTTAACTTCACTCATCATAATTTTTTTTCTTTTTAGCATATTGAAATAAGTCAAGTGGACTTATTCCACTTATCACTAATATCAATCATTTTCAATTCCTAATTCATTGAATTATTTTCACCAATACATTGTTACCTTTTTAAATTTTACTTTTACATTTTCTCTTTACATTAAGAGTCTTCATTGACATTATATACATACACGAATGCAGTTAATCAACTTAAAAGAACATATTTACATTATCCAAATAGCAATTTGCTCTAAATCTCATTACAATTAACAGTAAAACTATTTTATTAATTACCACACAAATTTTGCAATTAACATAAATATATAGTGTTGAAATTTTTTAAGCTGGTTTATCGAAGAGAAAGTATTAATCAGATTTAAACAACCTCCAACTCCCCAATCCTCCTCTTTTTTAGTCCTTAAAAATTTTAATTATACAATTATTAAGTGTTCGGATTGTTCAATAGTCTCAAGTAACCTGGAAGTTAAGACTTAAAAATAGTTTAAATATATTTTTTTTAATTTATCAAAATATTTTTTAAAAAATAAAATCGTAATGAAACTCAAAATAAACAATACTTCTATATGATAATTGATCTTACTAATGTTAGGAATTTGAAATTGTAAGATTAAATATAAATTCAAATGATTTATATTCCAATTTAGAGGTTTAATGTCGTTGAAAATTCAAACAAAAGGACTTGACTTAACACTAGCAAATGTCAACCTAAGCTGCGCGTGTAAAAAGAATAATTCTTCAACATCACTTTTAACCACGTTGCTTGATGATATTGAGAAAAAATGAAAAAAAAAATAATCCCTGTTGAAATGAATTTCCATTTTATCTTAACCAGACAACTGAAAATAATATATTTCTTTCGTAACTTTTGTGGAACTTTTGCTTTAAAAGGCCTATAACTCATGACCCAATGATTTATGAAATAGGAAAAAGCTCAAATGCACGTTTCCACCTCAAAGTTCTAATAATAAGAAAACTCTGCTTCGTGTGACCAAAAATTTAAAAGCACCCTTTAACGTTGTAACATATTTTCCATGCGATTCCTTTCTTAATCTCAATGACTTTAACGTTTTAACGTAATTTTATTGCGACTCTTTCTTAATCTCAACGACTTTTATTTAAAGTTAGTCTGAATGAGTATTTAAATTCTTTGGTTAGGTAATGCAAATCGTCAATGTTGAACGCTTCGGATTTGATATATATATATATATATATATATATATATTGTTTATTCATTTTGCGGAAAACCGTGTCCCAAAATCTCTGTGGTCGCCTTTGTTTTATGAAATGAAAAAGACAAAGATGATTTCAATGTCCCCAGCCCAACAGACTGGCTAGTACTGTCTTTTTGTACAAACTAAGAAAAAGTCAACTGTTTGTATATTACAATAAACATGTCATCATAAACACAAAAAATAAACACTAAGTTAAAATCAATTAATATATTTTAATTTGGATAAATAGTAAGTTTCGTAAAATAAATATTAACATATTTTGTTTTTAATACATTAAGATCGTGTTAATTTTATTTGAACTCTATTAATGATTAATGTAATTAGGTGATGAAATATCTGTGTGATATTTATTGATCGATATGTGCATTCTTGTAAAGGAAAAATCTAATGTTAATGTATAATTAAACTTAATATTAATTGCATCTTGTCACGATGTTATGCTAAAACAAAAGTAGTCCTCACATTTTTATACTATGCAGCATCTAACCAAAATAACTTAGACAGTGAACAATATATATATATAAGTGGATAACAAGCACAAGTTTATTTTAAAATTGTCTACCATATAAACAATAGAAGGTAATCAAAGAAGACAAGAAAGAATATAGCATATGAAAATAATGTTCTTCAATTAAAATGTTAACAAACTTTAATTTATGTCTATAATATAAAATTTGTTAAAAGACTATAATTTTGTGAACTCCTGTTCAATTTACTTTTTTAATGTATTACTTAAACAACAACTCTCATTTGAAATACTATTTAATATTATATAAATCTGGATAATTCAAAGACCTATTTTACATTGGTTTAATAAATATAAACAATCATTTTCTTATCTTTTTTTCACTAGAACTACATAAAGCTTAGATTAAATGAAATACAAAGATGAACACTAGTGGCAAACAAATATTTCTCAATGAAATATAAACACACAAGTCACAATCTCTACACCAACTTCAACTTTGCAATCATATATTTATTATTATTACTTTTATTATGACAATTATTATTATTATCACTATTAGTAAGTAATATTAAGTATATTATTAATTATACAATGTTAATAATATTATTATTACTAATGTTTATAATACTACTAATGTTAATAATAATAATAATAAACTTAATATTGTTATTAATAATAATAATAATTTTAATATTATTGATAATAATAACAGTAACAATAATAATATATTATTATTATTATTATAAAAATATTAATAATGTTAATAATAATAATAATTTTAATAAAATTAATTATTAATATTATCTACGGAAAAATCTGTTACATATGGACTTGGTTTCATAGGTAATGCCAAATTTACCTACTAATTAGGATCCATATATAACCTATAGATTTTGTCATAGATAAAATTCGTAGGTAAAATCTATATGAAATAGATTCGTAAGTAAAATTCGTATGTAATACTAAATTTACCTATAGATAAAAATTTATTCGTAATAATCCGTAGGTAAATCGAGAATTTTTTGTAGTGCACCCACTCACTTCCTCCCCTTGTGTGCCTACTCCTAATGTGGAATAACTTGTGTTGGGCACTACTTTTTTAACATGGCACTTTTGGCTCATTTTTTCCTCTCTCTTCAAGAGGATAAGGGATCATTATTTGCCATTATTTGCCTAGTTAAAGGGAGATTCATTTTTCAAACTTTTGGTTTTAGAGCTTCTTTGAATACCTCTATTTTCCTTCTTAGCTATCTACCTTCCTCCATCATTCATCCTTTCTTTTCTATACTCATCATGACAATGAAGAGTTAGGCCTATTTTTGTTCGGGTTAAATGTAACCAGCTAAATTCTCATGTAGTTCATATTATTTATGTATGTGAGGTATCATCTAGACAATGATGACTGTTTCTTTAGAACCATTACTTGACAATCTAAAATTTGAAAGAACAATTAGAAGAAACAACACAAACAACTAAAGGAAGCTAAGGTATTAGATGAGCAAGTTGTCCTTCAATCTTCTTCTTCTACTACTATTGCCACACATAATCTTGACCTCAAATCACTAGAGTTGTTATCCTTTAAAACTTTTTGTTCGGGCCTTCCATTTGAACTCTAAGGTTAAAATTTCTAAATTTTTCTAACAATAATTATTCTTGAACAAGTATACAGGTAATATGAAGAATTTTTTAATCAATGCATAAACCACAACATTGGCTTTTCATGAATGATATTTTAGTTTGAAATCATAATCTTTTGAAAATTATATTAATCTCCTCTACTTCTTCTTTAGCTTCTTTTGATAAAAAAAAATATTTGAGACTTTGTGATCAATAAACATCACAAAATAAACTATCATCTTATCTTGCACTAACACATCCTACACCTCTCTTTCAAGCATAACAAAATGATTTAAACTCTCGTTGGAGGATAGGAATAATTAGTATTAAGGTGGTGGTTAATTTCTCTTTTAACTCTTGAAACTTTGTTCAGACCTATCACTTCACACACAAAAAAATGGTTTTCTTTTCCTGGTAAGAATGATCAAAATAGGAATAATTTATAAAATCCCTTAATAAACATTCTATAGTATTTAGGTAAACCTAAGAAACTTCTAATTTGTGATATTGAGTTAGGTCTCTTCTCCTCTAGCACTACACTTAATTTATTTGGGTGTACAAATACTCCTTCCTAGGATATTGAATTTAAAAAACAACCCTAGAGTGTTTTCAAGGTTTTTTAAGGTCTTAGAATAAATCAAAATATTGTATATGAACATCACTACAAAATTGTTTAGGGAGAGTCTAAAACTTTTATTCATGTCAAATGTATGATGATGTTCTTCTCTTGTTGTTTAATCAGAAGTCCTAAGAAGAACTTCAATTCTCCCATCATACTTACTTCAAACTCACCCTACATTAATTTAAAAAAAAAAGTAATTATATAGGATTTCATTAGTAGCACCGAATATAAATCATTAACATATATTTAAACAATAATAAAATTCTTATCGTTCTATATTCGAACTAAGGTTGTATCAACATTGTCTCGTATAATTTCAAGAAGAAAATTGCATGGTCTATAATACCAAGCTCCAAAAGCTTGTTTAGGACCGCCAATTTAAGTTTCCAAATATGGTTTGACTTGGAAGGGTATTCAAAACTTGGAGTTTGTTTTATGAAGACTTCTTCTTTAATAAAACCATTAATAAAAGAACTTTTAACATCCAATTGAAAAATCTTAGTGTTTTTTTTGTGAGTTGCAAAGGCTAAAAAATTCTTACTGCTTATGAGTTTGCAACAAGAGCAAAGGTTTCGGTAAAATTTATACCTTCTTTGTCTTGTGTTACTAATCTAGCTTTATTCCTTACCATTTTTGCTTCCTTATCAAGCTTGTTGCATAAGATCCATCTTGTCCCGATCATACATTGATCTTTAAGTGAAGGAACCAACATCTAGACGTTGTTTCTGGTGAAATGACTAAGATGTTTCATCTCTAAAAGAGGATCTGATCCTCACACCTTCATTTATCTTACCAAGGATGTGGTCTTGAGGGTGAGAAGAAATGAACCTCTAGTCCTTCTATTAGGTTTGACACGTGTGATCCTTTGAAAAACATCCAATGACCTTGTTGCATTTGATACTTTCTTGTATTTACTTGATTTGCATCTTATGTTTTTATGTGAAGATCTGCAAAGTCATTTTCTATATATGATAGTCTCCTATCAGTTTGTTCAAATATTTGATATTTATGATTTCTTCAACAGCTAAAGTATGAAAGTTGTGAACTTTGTAAGTCTTTGATTTTTTTGAATAGCCTAAAAATATACTTTTATAAACTTTGGAATCAAATTTTCCAATTTGATTGTTGGTGTTAAGGATATAACTAGAATAACCAAAACCTTGGAGATAACAATATTGGGTTTTCTATCCCTCTATAGTTCATAAGGAGTTAACAATGGTTTGGTGAAAACTCTATTTTGTATAAAACAAGTAGTGTTAATTGCTTCAACCCAAAAGTATTTTTCTAGCAATGATTTCTCACAAAGTATTGTTCTAGTAATCTCTTAGACAGTTTTATTATTCAGTTCCACAACTCCATTTTGTTTAGGTATTCTTGATGAAAAGAAATTGTGACGTACACTATTGGATTAATAGAACGATTCAAACTTTCCATTTTCAAACTGAGTGTCATGGTCACTTTTGATGCTTGAGATACAAAAACCCTTCTTCATCTACACTTTCTTTTAGAATATTTCAAACACCTTAAAAAGAGATGTTCTTATCAGTTATAAAGAGTACTCATGTAAATTTGGAATAATTATCTACTATAACCATACCATATTTTTTTTTCACCTAAACTGAGCGTTCTCATGGTTCAAAATAAATGTACATAAGTTATAAAGGTCTAGCAGTTGAAACAATTTTTTTTGGATTTAAATGAACTTTTAATTTGTTTCTATTATTGGTATGCTTCACAAAGAATATGGTTTTTCCATGAAAGATTTGGTAGACATCTAACAAGTTTTTTCTTTGAAAGTTTTGAAATGTATTTTAGATTTAGTTGCCTAAGATTATTATACCAAAGTCATATTTCATCTTCTTTGAAAAGTAGACAAGTTATTGTCTGCTTACTAGGATCTATAAGATCAATCTTATATAGATTATTTTGTCATCTAGTTGAAAAGATGATTTGTCCATAAAACATATACACTATACGTTGATCCTTCTTGAAAGAGACCGTGCAATTATTGTCACATAGTTGACTTATGCTGAGTAGGCTATATTTGAGTCCTTCAACATAAGGCATATTTTTTATCGAGACAAGAGAAGAGATACATATTGTAATGATACCTGATATTTTTCCTTATCTATGTCATTGAAGGCTACTTTGCGTCTATCATGGTGCCTTAACTTGAGGAATGTAGGCCTTGCACCTGTCATATGCCATGACCTTCCTTTACACAGGAACCAACTTAGTTCTTGACCTCTTCCTATAAAGCAAATATGCAACACGAGTAATGATTTCTTTTGGCTCTCAAATCCTTTTAGGCCTTTTCTTGTTAGCTTTGCTTGTTTGCCTTTTATGTTTGCTTCAAACATTGGCATGCACAAACTTACCATAGTGATGACAAACAACCTTAACATTTTAATATTTTTGTTACTTTTTAGGTCATAGCCAAGACCAGACTTATCTTATACATGTCTAGAATTTGAGAAAAGAAGATTTAGAGATTTGGAACTCTAATTTTTTTTAAGAAAAAAAAAACATGATTATGAGATGTTATCTTTCCTTCTAAACCTTCATTTTCTTAGAATCTTATGTTTGAGTCTATTTTAGACTTTGGCATTTTCTCCTCAATTGTTAACTAATTATTTCTAAGATTTTCAGTTTTTATAACCAAAGCTTTAATTTTTTGTTTAAGCTTAAAATATTGCTCAAAACTTTTATGCAACTAGTGAGAAGATCCTCTTAAGAAATATCATTCTCGTTATTTTCATTAACAATGAATATGATGAGTTTAATGTTGTTTCAAAGGATATTTTTTTAGATTAGATGTTTCCTCATCTTCTACATGTACCATGAGATATAAATTGCTTGTTTGGTGTTTGACCAAGAGTCTAAGCTAATTCTTCCCACATAGCCATCAGACTCTTCTTTTTTAATCGTGGTTTCTTCTTCAGCTTAGGGTATTCCCTCCTTATAAGCCTTGGTCTTCTACACTCATTGCAAATGACCTTTTTGTTGTTTTCATTCTTCTTCTTGATGAAGTTTTTCTTTCTTTTGCTGCCAAATCTTTTGTTTTCTTGACCCTTGTGTTTAAGCATCTACTTAAACTTCTTGTATATCAATGATATTTTGTCATCAATTGATTTTTTTTTCAACTTAACCTCGAAATACTCATTTTACTCCTTTAGAAAACTCAGAGCTCTAGTTATGTTTATATTGATTTTGTTTTAATGCAGACCTTGCTTAAAGACTTTTGCCTAACGTTGTTGAGGTTTCCTTTTGGTCATAATCTTGGAGATGTTTCACATGCATTCTCATGATTCCTAGAAGTTCATCCCATGTGAGCTTCATCAAATCATGTGTCTCCTAGATGGTTGTAGTTTTAGGTTACCAAAACTTTGGCATGTTATCTGACAAGTTTCAAGTAGACCTGAGCTTCAGAAAAACATTTTCCTAAAAATTCTAGCCCATTCAAAAGAACTTGCATTCTTCCGAAGATAACATCTATAGTATCACCATCCTTCATGGTGAATGGCTCATACTAACACATGAGGGTGATATCTTTCCTCAGTTAAACATCCTCGTTTTCTTCATAATTGATCTTGAAGGATTCCTAGATCTCCTTGGTAGGTTTCAACCTATAAACTTTTCTATATTCATTTCTTTTATAAAGAACAAATAAGTGTGTACCTGACTTTATTGCTTAACTACATAAAGTTAAACTCCTCTTATGTCTAGTATTCTTCTGGAGCTTTAATTTTAATAATTCCTTTGTTTATGATTGTCCATAATTGATAATATGTGAACTTGATATACATCTTCATCTTGTCTTTCCAGTGGAGAAATTTTTATCCTAGGAATGTTGGTGACCTTGTAAGGATGCTCCCTTGATGATAAGATGTCATTCCATTAATAGCATGTGTCGGATCATTACCTCTAACAGTTGTTAGGTGCTTAACCTTTTAGAGCTTGAACTCTGATACCAGCTTTAAAAATAGGTAGGATACACAAGAAAGGATGCATTGTGAGTGTAGGAGGAGTTCTTCTTCTTCAAGTTGTGTTTGTCCACGTTCAAGCGTATGGATGCATTAAATATTTTTTATGCAACATTAATTACATATCTCTTCTTTAAGCAATATTATAATATATTATATGACTTATCAGGCCTAGGTAAGACAAATTCTATCCAAACTAGAGCAAGAAAGATTGTACGAGGTTGATGGTCTTCGTAAAGTTGACATTCAATCTTTTCAAAATGGTTGTTAATGTGAAATAGTTTTGCACATTCTTAAATAGATATTTGATCACGAGATCATCTTGTAAGATGGAAGAAATGAACATTTTCTGCTTACATATAATAAACACTTATAATATTTGAGATGTACCATGAAATGCTTTTAGACTACGTATCTCCATCGTCCATCAAGTGTTAGCTTATTAGACGAAGATATGTATGCAAGATGTTATACATCTAATGATCAGACGAAACACTTACGTCTATCATGATCTAATATTCAAAATCATGTTTATACTTTATTATAAAAGCACTTAATCAAAATAAGTTGAGATTTGTTTGATGTGAATATTAGGATCTTGATAAACCCAAGAGGTGATAAAGGAGGGAAACTCCATGAAAATACAAAGCAAATTGCGCAAGCAAGAAGCAAACCAAGGAGAAACCCATGCGATTCTTATTAGTATTCAAAGGGAAAAAAAAGAACAAGTAAAGAAATGAAAGTAAAAATGAATTGAGAAAAAGAAATGATTAAAAACACTCCACCTTTAATCCAAGAACTAAAGGATAAGTGTAAGGAGATTCACCACTTGAAAAAGCTTCTCAAGATAAGAACCAAAATAAGAGAAGAGAAAAGTCAAACTCTCACAAACTCATATTTATAATGGAAGAGTTCGGCCTAGAGGACAAGAAGAGACAAGAAACTAGATTTAACTTTACTAATCATAAGTTAGCTCCACCAAACATGATTAGCATCTCTTCACCCCTTGAAATCGGAGAGTGAATATGGATGGTTCCTTGAAATGAGGGAGATGTAATGATTACATGTGAGAAGCAATAATGACTTAGAGAGGGAAACACATGTGGCACCTACTCAAGGAGTTCCAATGGTAAAAAATGTGTCTTGAAAGCTTGAAGAGTCAAACGGAATATTTCAACTAATCCATCTGCTAATGTGAGTGACGTGATAGTTTAGAAGCTCTAAAAGACACTTCTAACTCTCTTGAAATTCAACCAAGGTTCCTTAAGTATTAACCATCAAGTTCTAACCTCTTTCAAGTTCCCCTAAAAACTAAGAACTAGTTAAGAACAATCCTCTAATCTCACATTCTAAGGCCTTGAATCTTTCTGTAGCCAACCTCCCTTGAAATCTCCTTCATATTTCTTCTTCTTTATCTTTCTTTGTCATGTTTCTTGTTTGAATTCTTTTATGCCCTTCTTCTCTTTCTTTAACAAGCTCTTTTTCATCCTTATTTATATCATTGTAGGACTTTATTTTAACAACCATAATGTAACACTTCAAATTAATTTGGTCATAACATTTATCATAACATATATGTCATAACATTTATCATAACATATATGTCATAACATTTATCATAACATATATGAATAACACGTGATTTATGATAAAAAAAATATTTTTACATATCATGGCTAATACCGATATATATATTTCTCAACATAATCTGGTTTAACACAATTCTAGATGAACAAGTAATAAGAGTATAAAAAAATTTAATTAGAACTTTGTTATAATATATATATCATAAACAACATATCTAAAATACATAAATTAAAATCTTGTAAGCTACTTTTGAACTTTCCATATTGAATCTGTATGCATCTAGTGACTTAGTATTATTAAAGTTGTTTCGCTAAAATCATAAATTACTAAGTGAGATATACTCGGTGAGTAGTTAAAAGAAAAATATAACACGTAGTTATCCATTTAATCAAATCGAGTATAAGAATCATACAAAAGATTTCATCATAATAAAATGTCCAAGTGTTGAAAATAGTAAAATATACTTGTTACATAAAAACTTTCTTAATAAAGTGTCCAAGTGTTGAAAATAGTCAAATATACTTGTTACTCAAAAACTTTTTTAACTTTTCAATATGCTTGTGACAATATGTTTTCAGATATATGAGAGGTGTCCCTTCTATATATGTCATAAATCCCTCATAATATACGTCCTAGAGGAATTCAATCCTTAGAACATTTATGTCCTGATAACTTTAATGTTGCTGAATTTAACAAATAGTTGTTATATACTTTCTTATACCAAACATATTAACAACATTAAAGCATTAATTCCTAATATTTACATCCTCCCTGAAAAACTCAAATCTTTAATATTTTTACACCTTAGTAGAATTAAAACCTTGAAAGCTAAAACAATTTTACTTTCACATAAAAGATGTTTAAATCAAGTCGTAAATTCATGTCATCATATTAAGTACAATCCCATGTTTCATATTATAAACAAAAAAATAGTATACTTAATCAATATTCCTAATATCAAGTATGATATAATCAGAAAACATTTCCCACCTAGCATGAAGTCACAAGTTTTACCTTTTAAATATCACTAATACAGAAAAACAATTTCTTTTAAAATAATAATCCTAATGGTTAAGGTCTTACAATTCAAGAACCTTGCTACTTCTCTCAAATACCTTAAGTAATTGAAAGGAGAAAAAGTTTAAGTAGAAGAAAGCACTCAGTGAACTAGTGGCTTGCTTGAGGAGAAAATGATTAAAGGAAAAGAGAGGGGAAAACAATTGCGAGGATGAAAGAAAGTGACGAAAAGTAAAAAAATAAAAAATTGAGGATGAAAGGAAGTGATGAACAATCAGATTCTACAAATTTGTAGACCTTGGGTTGTAAGATTTTGGTATTTATAATTTGACAAATTGCCTTAAATATTTTTTGTGTGAGCAAATTTTCCAAAATAGAAGAAATAGTTTTCAGCATCTCCATTCATTGAATGAAAATCAATCGGAGAATGAATTCATTGGTTGGATTAAGTAGAAACCCTATACTTTTATTTTCTGCATAATCTCACGGAGTAAATTTAATGTAGTTAAAATTCATCATATTTGTACGAGATTCGCTAAGCCTATTTTGTTGGGCAAATGTGACATTCCCAACTCTATTATAAATCCACTAAGTGAAACAAGATCATAGTGTTATTTCTGGCAAAGGACTCAAACTTTTCTAGATGTTGCAGGAAATGTCCAATCTTAAAAACTGCATGTAAATTTAACGCAAAAAGATCGTCCATTTTTCTTATACGTTTGCGTGTTTGACATAAACTTAGTTTTCTTAATAGAATTTGTAGATGAATTTACCTTTGGAGTAGAGTCTTAGAACACATCGTTCAATCGCATACGTTAAGGGGTGTGAAGGATTGGATTTTTAAAATTCAATTCAAATCGAAATTGACATTTTCTAAAAGAGACGTTTAGATTTCCATAGGTACAAATCTGAATAATTGAATTGGATTTTAATAAAAAATTATATGTTCTAAAAAATTAGTTTGAATGCTTATAAATCAGTTTAATATCGATTTTAAAATTGCTATTACTTAAAAAAATCAGTTTTAAATCCAAAATAATTTAAAATTAGTATATTTTTGTAAGAATATATTCTAGAATGAGAATTTGTTAGAATCTTTCATATTTTGTAAAATATGTAATTAATTTATAATCTAAAGGAGTAAAGCAGTTATGATATTTGTAAATGTTTTCTGTAGAGCTGAATATAGTGTGTAGTAAATGTCTTCAATGTGAATTCACGTCCCTTCTTACTAAGAGTAAAGGTGTATTTATTCTCTGTGTAAGGTTTCCTTTATAAAATTGTTATACACTTATTAAGAGTTTAAAAAAACATAAATATTTTTATTTCACTTTTTATTATTCTCGCACAAAGACATCAACCACATGACATGACATAAACAAAAATAAGTATATATACTTTGTTTAGTATTTTTTTTATAACGTGAATAATTATTTAATTTAATCACGTAAAATATACATAAAAAGTATCTTCTATCAAATCATACTTTATATATTTTTAATTAATATTTTTTTTAAAGAAATGAAATTTATTTATATATTGAGTTAGATATAAAGATGATCCAGACTAAATACCGATATTTCATTTAATTATGATAGGCAATAACTGATAATGAGAGGGCTTGATGTACATCTTTATATTGTTCTTCCATGAAAGATAGTTCTCTCCTAAAAACGTTGGTGACCTTGTAAAAGATACTCTATCATTAATGAATCATCCTTCCATCCAAACCATGTGGATCTTCCCTTTAGACACAGTGAGGTGTTAAACTCGTATAGAGGCTGAAACCTCATACCAACTATGAAAATAGGTTACCAAAAAAGAGGGGGTTGAATTACGATGAAGCTCTCAATTAGAGGCGAGATTTTGAATTAATAGATGGTCTGTAAAAGATCTTGAAAAACGTAATTTATAAAATCTCTCTTTATTTAGTTAGTCCAATGTTAATGAAGTAATTTAGTGAAAGAAAGATTTAATCTTATAATTTTATACTTATTTATTGATCAACTAATCAAGTTTCACTAAGCAAACCAATGCTGCAAAATACAAGTATTTTTTTATACCTCAATCATTCCTAGAAAAACCAACCCGAAGTAATTTTGGACATGCAATGATTCTTTATTAAAAGTATTCTTTGAAACATAACCACTCCTGGTTAAAACCTCTGTATTTTTTGGAACATAGTCATTTGTTGTTAAAACCCTAAGTATTTTTTGGCATGCAGTTACTCCTAGCTAAAACCTTAAATATTCTTTAGAACACAACTAGTCTTGACTAAAACCAAAAGATTTACAAAGAATGTGATATAAAAGATCATTGAATTGCTTACTAAAAGAGAGATTACGTCTTACGACAAATATAAGATTTGTTTACTCTTTTAGGTTACTCTCAGACACGAACAATGTTCTTCCTGACAACTACAAAGGCTATCTCAAGATCTTGTGCTCATTCTTGTTGTAAGATTTTCATCAACATCCATTCTTCACAAAGATCTTCTTTATATATAGTTTGAAAATAAACGAATCATTGCAAATCTTTTATGGTTGTAAGGGTCTTCTTATACTACTACTTCTTACATCTTACCATGCTTTGAAGATATGAGACGTATTAAATGTTCTTTACTTAGCATTAAATGTGTGTGGTTTCTTTGACAATACATCTATAAGTATAGACAAGTAGCTTTACTTTACCATTTGAGTAAAGCACATGGCCTGATACAATTGGCTGACTTCACAACAATGACATCCAACCTTTTCCTAAAATGTTATTTGTATGAAGTATATTTCAGCACACTCTTCAAGATATTGCAAGATCTTTCTTGTAAGAGAAATATTTATTTGACACCACTGTTCATCTTTGTATCCCATTTGACACTGTTTTATGTAATAAAGTATTATATAAATAATAAAATAATAATATATAAGAGTGTTAAATGGAGGTAGGAAATAAACAGTGGTATGAAAGTATCACCACCCTTCTTGTAATAATGAAAAAATGTACAATCCCAATAAAAATAAAATAAATATTTATTAAAGTTTGATGTGTACTATAAATAGTTAAAGCTTATATTTGTGAGAGGAAAGATACTTATTGTCTATTTAAGTAAAAACTTATTAAGTAATGCATGTGCACAACATTTATATTTGTTAAATGAAACATATTTTAAATAAGGTTAGTATTTATCCAACCCCACGACTTGAATTCATTAAGTTAAACATAATACTTTATATCTAACATGATCTAATACAAAATTTATGTTTTACACTTAATTGTTAAAGCACATAATTAAAACTAAAGAAAGAGGTTATTGAACATGGATCTAATAAGAACTGTAACTTCCATTAATAATTTTAAAAACTTATTTTTCTTCCATTTCTTTTAGGAAATTTAACCTCTTTAATTTTTAAAATATAGTTCTCAAATATGTTACATTATGAAAAGTAATTAAAAAATAACATGAACTGTAATATTTGATCTTTTTTAATTATTTATGTGCATTCAAAGGAAACATGAAGAAATTTTAAAAAACACTTTAAAATGAAGCAAATTAATTTTTATAAAAGGAAAAGAAAACAACTATGTTATAACATAAAAAAAAGTTCGGTGAAAGATATTCCAGAACAAAAGAAGTAATACAGTAATATGTATTAGTTTTTTTAAATTAAAAAATAAAAAACATATTAAAATATTAATATTTTTATCACATGTTTCTCTTTCTTTTTCTCTTTCTATCCTAAGTCATCTCTTTTTAAGCTAAAACATAAAAAAATAAATGTTATATTCAGCTTTTTCCTTTTAAAAACTATTTAAAAATAAGGCAAACACATTTCATATTTTATTGAAACAATTGAGGGTAGAAATAAGGTTCAATAAAGTTTTAAAGCTAGACTAGATATTTAGTAAAACAAGAATCTAAAAAATCATTTGAGAATTGTGACTGGTCTAATTAATTAATTTCAAGTTATAAGATTATATGGTATAAGAGAATGTGTAACATAAAATTTATATGAACACGTTATAATTGTGACTGGTCTAATTAATTAATTTCAAGTTATAAGATTATATTTTAAATAAACATATTTAAACATATAAAATACTTGTTATCATCACAACCTCATATATGATTTATTGATTTAAGATGAAGCTTAAAATCATGAAGTTTAAAGTCACTTAAAGTCTCAATAATTTAAAATTGACATATCAAGTTCTTTATTTTAAAAATCCACAATTTTATTTTCATAATCCATTATTTTTATATTTTAGTTCGTTTATTTTAATTCAATAGAACTCTATAGCCTAATAATTTAAAATACAGTTAAAATCAATTTTGTAAAATAAAAAGTAAAGAAAGAAATATAGATAAAATTGAGAGTTTGATCAAATTATATACTTTAAAAAATTAAGAGACCAAACTTACGGATTAAAAAATAGAAAAAAAAAATCAAAGTTATATTTGAACCTTTAAAGTCTAAAATAACTTTAGGCAGAAAAATAAGATAAGTGAAACCTAACCTTATATACTATTTGTATATTTATAAAATGTTTAAACTAAGATAAAAGACAAAAGCTAATTTAAGTATGACTTCTTCTTTTTTTTTTTTAGTTTTCCCCTAATATATATTTTAGAGATAATATTGCTTAAAACATGATCAAACATTAAATATAGTTACAACTTTAAAAAAAAAATTAAGTTGTGATTTATCATGCTAGGAGACATTAGATCATTCACTAGATCGATCCAATTAGTGTTTTTTTTTTCTTTTTTGTTGTTGAATGTATAATTAATTGGTTCTAAAAACACTGGTATGCACTTAGTCATCAAGTTTATGAGAATAGTCATTGTACTTGTCTAAACATTTCCCTAATGTGATCATGAAAATCTGTTAAGGGGTGATTATTCTAATCATACAAAAGTGGAGGCTACTTACAACTCAAACTTAGATAGCTTATAAATAATAAACAATAAATTCTTCTGTCAATTATTTTCCTATCTTGGAATTCCACCTCTCTTGTTTGGTCCGTTTGGATAAGACGAAAGGGAAAAGATAAAGACTAAATTACTAATAAATATAACTTGTGTGGATGTTAATCTCTTGAATTTTTACAATTTCTATGAATAACACGTAAGTGATTTGACATGTGAGATTCATTTCACACTACAAGTCTCAAAACCATTGGATAGAGTAGTTCATTTTTCCCTCCCCACTAGATGTAGATATAAATAATTAAATTTTCGCTATTTGTTATGTATAATATATTATAGGATTAAAATTTGAATCTTATAAAATATTTTAATATAAAATTAAATTTAAAATCTTAAGTTATAAAAATATAAAATATTTTTTGTTTTCAAAATATATATTCCTGTTAATAAATAAATAAAACATTAATTAAAATATAAATCTTATAGAATTCTTGTAAGTTTCCAACAAAATTAAAAAATTGATGTAACTTGATAAAACCTATAAAAATTAAATTAATACTTATAGATTATCTTTCTACGATCTATGTTTTTACTAAAAAAACGTACATTAAAATTTTACAACAACCAAAATTAAAAGAGTATAGATATATATTAAGATAAGTTGAAATTGAAAGTTAGAAGAAGAAAGTAACTTTGAAGAACATGTTAGTTTCATCTTTGTTGAAACGTTGTGTCATCATTTTACTAAAGAATAATGTGAGAGGGCTTTTATGTCTTTTCGCTATCAAGATCTCACGCGGTAGCAGAAAAGGGAAAGAAAATAGTCCAACATTGCCCACCAACATTGGTGTTGGTGGGAAGTAAGGTTTGAACTGGGAAAAAGGCTACGTTCGCACATCTCTGACTTGGTCAAAAGCTTCAATTATTTCTTATTTTCCACTCTTAGAATTTTAGGTATTAAAAACTTGATTGCAAACATAGGTGCATTGATTAGTTTATTTTATTCTCCCACTTTTGAATGAATTCTTTATGTGAAAGTTAAAATGAAGATTGGTGACATGGTTAATTTTATTTTATTTACATTGTGCCAATCTAAAAGTAAACATAAGACAAATAAACTTAATGTAGTAAAAAGAAAATGAAAAAGTCATTAATTTTATTAAGAAAAAGTATGGTTTAACAGCATTTTTAGTTATTTTATTAAGATGCTATTTAAATTTTATTTAACTATTTTGAACATTTTTAATTTAGATTGGTAATATTTATTATTTGTATCACTTGTTATCAGTAAATTAAGTGCGGTGTTTGTGTATTAAAAAGAAAATTATTTTGATCAAGTTATCTCTTGATTGAGTCATTCAATAATCAAAATTGAGCAACTAAATAATTGAAATTATATTTTTCTACATTGATGTAATTTTTTGTTATAATATTTAAAATGGATAATTTATTTTCTTCTATAAATGACCGGATACGTTTTGATTGAAAGAAATCATGTTGATATGATATAATTACAAATTAAAGTTGTTCAGACCACACTATACTAAAATTATACTAAAATAAGATGACTTTAATGTAATACAGAAAAAAAATCAAAATTATATCTAACAAACACAGTTTTTTTTTAAATTAAATTATACTACATTGACAACAAACATATTTTTAGAATAAAAGATTGTCAATTTCATATATTACGGTAAAGATACAAAATCAAAAAAATACTTATAATTAAATAACATGACGACCACGTGATGGTTCTGAATTGTCTGTGAGATGATTATTCTAATACTAAATTTTTTAGAATTAGTGTAACGAAAGAAAATTTAATTTCTGATACTCCCTATAACTAGGTTGTTATGTTTTTGTATCGACAAACCCTTCCTAAAAACTTTAAAGAAAATTCCATTATAATTATCACAAAAATGTTGATTTAGAGGGACTTAAACTCTCTAAACTTTGTGTAACAATAGTTATTAAATATAAAATTTTATATTTAAATTTTTGATGATGAGAAAATATAGTTGGACAGAGAGATACTATTCAAAATTATCAGTTCAATTTATTTATAGAAATTAATTATTAATAAAATTGATAAATGATGTTTTATACCTACAATATAAAATTATGAAAAGGAAAGAGAGTAAGAAACACACGTCACACGGTTATGATATGATGAAAGATTCTACGTCAGAAGGCACCATTGAAATTTCACACGACATTCTGAGATATAAGAAAAAAAGAAAAAAGGAATATTACGATGCTAAGTTGGATAGTCCCACTCGGTGTCATTCTTGCGCGTTCCTAACATTTTTATGCCAAAAGACTGAGCAAATGATTATGGCTCTATCTTTTCTTATTCACTCAACGTTTCTTGTAAATTGGATTTTGATTATTAATAAATATAAAAAAATAATATTTGAATAGAAGATATTAATTTTGACATACGAACACGGTTAATTATCAGAATGGAGTATTTACGTGTAAATGATATTGCACTCAAATTTAATGAATATATATATATATATATATATATATATATATATATATATATATATAGACTTAATTATTTTGGTTTCTATATTTAACTTAATTTTTAATTTTTATTAAGATTTTTATAAATTTTGTTCTTAATTTTTAATCAAACGTAATTATGTTCTTTGAATTTTTTTACATAATTTTGATTGTTTAATTTTTTTCGATATTTAAAATTTTATTTAATTTTAGTTTTAAAAATATATTAAATCATTATAAAATTATATTTAGTTACATGTTAATTCACAAGTATAATGTATTTATCATTATCTCTCTCTAATTTGTGTGATGTCTAAAAAAAACATGAATAATTCAGCTAAAAATTAAACAGAGATATAAATAATTAAAAATTAAGGATTAAAACTATATAACCAAAAATTAGACTAAAATTATAGATAGTTAAAATTTTAAGAATTAACATTTCAATAATTAAAGACTAAATTTCTAATTTTTTTTTAAGATATGAGAAGAAAAGTTAAATCTTAATAATATTATAAATTTCATCTCAGTTTTTATTAGGTAAGATGGTAGCATGGTGTTTAAAAAATAAATAATAACCAAACTCGTAGTTATGTATTGATATTAATATGAAGTTGATTATTGGGTATTTGTAATATTTAACTTTTGTAATAGGATGAAAATATGTACATATTTGTTTCTATTTTAAAATATTAAAATATTTTTATTTTATTTATTATTTTATTATGAAATTTATACTATTATAATTTTTCGTTGTTATTTGATATAGAAGAGAAAAATATTGCCATGTTGACATTCATATTGTTTCCTGTCCTTTGATTTTTATTTCTGTAAAAATATTATTTAATAAATATTTAGATATATACATACATATGTATATGTATAAGTATATCCATTATTCAATAATTATCTAACAGAGTAGCGATGAGATACAAATTTTTGAACATGTAAAAGTATTTAAAAGTTTTATTTTAAAAATGAAGAATATTTAATGTATTTCAAAACTTCAAGCCTGGTTAGACATAATAAGAAGGTGTATTAGAAGAAGACTTTCAATATAACTTTAAAAAATTTGCAACAACTTTTTTTCTTCTCAAAATCTCCATGTCCATGAAGAATATATTTGTGAAAGTTGATGTATTTCTTTTAATAAGAACAATAATGTAAATTTTAAGCATTTTTAGCTTTTGTTTGTGAAAAAGAATATTGTTCATGTTTATAATTATTGAGAAGAGTGTATAATATTTGTATCTATCATAAGACTTAACTTCAGTTTATAGTGAGCAACATTTTGATCTTTTAAATTGTTTTCTATCTTTTTAGCCAAGAAGGATTGCATTCCATAAAATATTCAATTTTAATCAAAAGTGGTTCTGGTTCAAATAATACTAAATGGTCTTCGCTATGACTAATTATGTTCCAAACAATGGTTTAACCGAGAGTGACTGCATTTCAAATCATATTATGGGTCTTAGAGACGAGAGTGTTTACAATAGTTTAACCAAGAGTGACTACATTCCAAATTATATTATGGGTTTTAGACTAGAGTTTTTACAAATCGATAGGATTGTTTAATAAAATTGTAAAAAAAGTGTATAATTTTTTTGTACAAATTTTTTGTTCCACCAAACAACTGTTTACCTCCTTGGTAAATGTCAATTAAAATCAAACCTAATATTAATTATAATTAATGCAATTACCTTGGTATATGTGTCCCTCACACCACCCAAGTAAAAGTAAAATTAATGCTATAAATTGGCCTGATATTTTCAACCTTAACGAGCAATTGTTTGTTTTCTCAGTGAATTGAATTTGGATTTTAAAATAGAACACATCCCAAACCTAATTAAAAATTAATAGTGTTTTATACACTATTAACCTTCTTGGATAAATGAGTTTCAATTAAAACAAAACACAATACTTTTAACCTACATAGGGGTGGATATATACATATATACATATATATATATATATATATATATATATATATATATATATATATATATATATATATATATATATATATATATATATATATATATATATATATACATACATATATATATATACATATATATATATATACATATATATATATATATATATAGGTATGTATATAATATATTTTTAGAAAGTAAAATCTATCATCTGTGTTAGGATTTCACTCGGTTGTGGTCCAAACAATACTCAATGGTCTTAGCTAATTGATTATGTTCCAAACAATGGTTTAACCAAGAATGACTGCATTTCAAATTATATTATAGTGTTTGAGAGTGTTTACAAATCGATAGGATCGTTTAATAAAATTGTAAAAAAAGTGTATAATTTGTTTTGTACAAATTTTCTGTTCCACCAAACAACTGTTTACCTCCTTGGTGAGTGTCAATTAAAATCAAACCTAATATTAATTATAATTAATGCAATTACCTTGATATATGTGTCCCTCACACCACCCATGTAAAAGTAAAATTAATGCAATAAATTGACCCGTGATATTTTCAACCTTAATGAGCAACTGTTTGTTTTATTAGTGAATTGAATTTAGATTTTAAAATAAAACACATCCCAAACCTAATTAAAAATTAATAGTGTTTTATACACTATTAACCTTCTTGGATAAATGAGTTTCAATTAAAACAAAACACAATACTTTTAACCTACATAGGGGTGGATATATATATATAATATCTTTAGAAAGTAAAATCTATCATTTGTGTTAGAATTTCAGGATTTACAAAATTTTGTGTACCATTCACGATCATATCCATAATATCGATTTTAATTATCTTTCTTAAGATTTTAAACAAAAGTGATTGCATATCTAAATAATATTATGGTTGTTTTAGCCAAAAAATAACTTAGGTACAAATAATACCTCATTTGTATCTTTGTATTGTTAGTATGTTTAATAAAATTCAACTGAGGAATGTACACATTCTAAATTTTACAAACCAGCCAATATAAAAATATTAAGAGTAAATTTTACATGTTATTTAACTATAACTAATCTAACAATAAGAAATTTACAAAAACAAGTTTTGGAATTTTTTTGAAAATATCGGTCAAACTTGAAATTGTGTATGATATTTTTCATCATATAAATATCTTATGAAAATATCTTACGAAAATATCTTAATATAAACTTGGTATTTATAAATATTTTAAACGTTTTAATATATAATTAAACTCTTTCTTCTTATTATGTATTTGACATGTTTTCCAATTCTTCCTAATTATGGAATTTATAAATTTAATTAATATTCTGTTTGAAGTTGTTATACTTAAATCATTAAAATGATATTTAATGATTTATCAAATAAAACATGCTTTAAAATATTTCCTTTATCTAAAACGTACATTCACCAAAAATAGATCAGGTATAAACGCATGAATGCTCATTTTGTAACGCGTCTAATCGTAAGAGTCCTTTTCAGCCAAATGTGAATAAAATTCTCTAAAATCTTAGAAAGTTTTATGTATTTATTATAAAACGTTCTACTTTTACACATTTTATAGATAATTTTACTCAAATTAACAAAAAAAATTGAAAAGATGTGGATTCTCGTCCTTTCTCCGAACTCAGGTACTAGAATCATTCAACCCTTTCAACAATACTTTAATATAAATAAGTTTGTGTGTGCCTTAATTTCACATCGGGGTTGAAATGGAGGGAAGGTGAAAAGACACAATTGCCACTACATTGGTTGCGGATATATGTGAATCGTACGGTGGACATTCTTTGCAGCTTGGACCGTCCATGATGGGTATGCATGTCATTGTGTGATCATAGTTTCGTGTGGCGAATGTCTTCGGTCAGTGAATTCCAAGAAGTTTCGTTAATTCTAGGTGGGTTTGTTTTTCCACTTGCTTACCACTTTCACTCGGTTCCAGAAGCTAAGATTGTCATCATGATTATCATAAATACATGAATAAACAAATGGGCATCTTTAGACCATACCATATGTTCATAAATTCATATTTTTTTTTACCAGGGACACTCCATTGCTCCTAACTTACCACAATTCTTAATTCATTGGAGCCTTTAAGCTTAAAAGTCTTGTTATCTTTTTCTTCCTTTGTCCACATCTATATTTAATAATATTAGATTTGATTGGTTGTGCATATCAATTCTCAAGTACCTTGTTAATATATCTTTTGTTTATCTGATTTGTTGCTATTCCACCAATCTGACCTTCCTAAGGAAACATTTTTTTTAATATATTAAGGAGTCATCAAGAGGTTGTTTTGCTTGCCCTTTGGGTTGCCTATAATCAATCTCTCTGCTTCTTGGTCAAAAGCCTTAGCCCAGTTTCTGTCTCTGTCTCTGTCTTCAAGAGCAGCAGCATCATCATCATCATCCTCATCTGCCTGAAGTTGGACTAGGTACCCCTTATCTTTTGTTTGAATTCTACCTCTAGAATCTTGATTATGTGGTTCAGCTTTTGTGAATTGGGTGGCTCTTAATAAGAGGTATCGGTTACAATTCTTGTGTTTAATTGTTAGTTGAATTAAAGCAAGAGTAGAGAAAAAATGTCCTTACTTTCTAGTTTCTGAGTTCAGTGTTTTTTTCTAGGACTATTTAACTTTTCCTATCATGGGTTGGTTCTCCAATTTTTTTTTTTTTTTTTTTTTTTTTTTTTTTTTTTTTTTTTTTTTTTTTTTTTTTTTTTTTTTTTTTTTTTCTGCTTCCTCTTGTTCTGTTTCTGCATTTGCAACAAAGGTGGATTTTGGAAGGGAGTTTTGTCGTCTTAAAATAACGCTTTTTCGTCACAGGG
>Ga0209700_103227_pt1 | contig 31602 bp, 14 predicted proteins | sample SiratroredBW_FD_187528 | JGI IMG/M metagenome (GOLD analysis project Ga0209700, IMG submission 187528) | Root nodule microbial communities of legume samples collected from California, USA - Siratro red BW (SPAdes) (version 2) | ecosystem: Host-associated > Plants > Roots > Nodule | place: USA...
TATTATTAGTAACTTATATAATTAATAATATTATTAATATTATATTTAATATTATTCCTATGAATTTTATTATTTTTATTATTATTATTATATCTAATATTATTATTATTGTTAATATAATTATTAATAATAATAATAATATTAGTATTATTTATATTACTTTTGATAGTATATTTATTAGTAATAATGTTAATAATAATACTAATATTATTTTAATAATATTATTAATATTGTAATTAATACTAATATTAACATTAATAATATTAATATTATGATAAATATTATTATTAATATTAATAAATTAATATTAATAATAATATCATTAGCCTAAAAGCTCTTTAGACGTGAGAACAAGATAAACAAGCACACTTTAATATATTTTTTTAATGATCAATAGTAAGTCAAGTAGTTATTTTAGATTCTCTTACAAAATTAAAAATAAGTTAGACAGTGATACAAAAATGAAATAAGTTTTTATTTATTAAAATTTACAAGACAATGCCCCATGAATTTTTTTCCTACAGGAACACAAATCCTTGTTTTTATTCTCTCAATGGACCCTGGGTCTTTAATTTTCACCATACAGCACTATTGTCCATAGTAAGTGGAAATTCAGTGAAAAAAATATTATAAAGGTGTAATTGTTTTCCTTTTTACAGAAAAGGTGTAAATTTCTTTTCTTCACAAATATGGATAACCACGTGTTAATTTCAAATAAAAAGGTCATGTCACGATAATACAACTTTAATCAAATATTAAATTTAAAATTAAATAAAACTAAAGTCGGTATTAACGCGAGACTTATCTATTTTAATAAAAGAAAAATTTATACATTTTCTATAAAAATGAAAAAAATACACTTATTTGATGCTTTGCTGATTTCAATACACTAGAATTCGATTTTCGTGTCAATTTTTAAGATTTTTTTAATTTTTAGAAAGGAGAGGGATATTGAAAGAAAAAAAGGAGTGAAAGACTTCAAAGAAGAATGTTTTATAATAAATAATATATTTAAAATTAAATTAAAATTTGGGAAAAAAATTTCTAGTTCGTACGAGAGAGAAAAAAAGTAAAAGATATATAATGAAAAATAATTTATTTTTGTTATATTCTTTTAAAATTAAAGTTGTGATTATTAATTGGTTGAGAATGGATTAATAATATGAAAAAATGATAATTTTGATTTTTGGTGTATTAAAATTAAATATAATGGTTAAAAAAATAAAATTTTTTGTTTTGGTTAAAAAAAATAAAATTTAATTAATTTTATCTTTATTAAAATTTTAATTTTGTTTTTACTTTTAGAAAATCAAATTTTATCTATATTAAATTTTTTTATTATTAATTATTTAGATTATTTTCAATAAATAAATTTTAATTCAAATAAAAATTTTATAATTTATTATAAAATTTTCTTCCAATTTTAATTTTAATATAAAAATACAGTTAGAAAATTATTATAATTTATTCTGCCTAGTTTAAATTTATTATAAAAGTATAAAATAAAATAATTTATTATTTATTTTTTACTATAATTAATTAGTTAAAAATACTTAATATTTCATTTTATTATTTTTCTATTATTTTTTAAATTTTAATTCAATTATTTTTTATTTTAAGTTTAAATCAATTAATATCACAACTGTTACATTAATTCTTACCATATGGGAAACTGTGTCAATTAAAAGTTAAAGAAATTAATTGGAAGAAATGAAAGGCAAAACTGTGCTATTGGAAGAAATTAAAAATGAAATAACTTTTTATTTATTAAAATTTACAAGATAATGCACCATGAATTTTTTTTGGTACAGTAACACAAATCCTTTTGGTACAGTAACACAAATCCTCGTTTTTATTCTATCAATGAACCCTGCGTCTTTTACTTTCCATAGTAGGTGGGAATTCAGTACACTGGAATTCGTTTTTCGTGCCAACTTCGGATAATTTTTTCTGTATTTTTGGTAGACGGGAGAGGAATATTGAAAAAAAGAAAGAATAGAAAGACTTCAAAGAAAAATGTTTTGTAATAAAAAATATATTTAAAATTAAATTAAAATTTGGGAGAATTTTTCTAGTTTGTACGAGAGATAAAAAATAAAAGATATATAATAAAACATAATTTATTTTTGTTAAATTATTTTAAAATTAAAATTGTGATTAATAATTGGTTGAGAATGGATTAATAATATGAAAAAAATGATAATTTTGAGTTTTGGTGTATTGAAAATTAAATATAATGGTTAAAAATATAAAAATATTTTTTATGGTTAAAAAATAGAATAAAAGTTAATTAATTTTATCTTTATCAAAATTCAAATTTTATTTTTAATTTTAGAAAATCAAAGTTTTTTTTATCAATTTTTTTTATTTTTACTATTAACTATTTATATAATTTTTAACAAAATATTTTAATTAAAATAAAAATTTTATAATTTATTATAACTTTTTATTCCAATTTTAACTTTAATATAAAAATACAGTTATAAAAATATTATAATTTATTCTTCTTAATTTAAATTTATTATAAAAACATAAAATAAAATAATTTATCATTTATTTTATATTATAAATAAATAATTAAAAATACTTATAAAATATTTCATTTTATTATTTTTGTATTATCTTTTTAAATTTTAATTCAATTATTTTTATATTTTTTATTTTAATTTTAAATCAATTAATAATCACAACTGTTACATTAATTCTTACCTTGTGGAAAACTGTGTCAATTAAAGGTAAAAGAGATTCATTGGAAGAAATGAAAGGCAGAACTGTGCTATTGGAATAAAAAATTCATTACAACATAGTTTGTTTTGTCATCCCTAGACTTCACTCCATGGCAACAGTTTCAATGGGAGTTATATCAGTAACTCAGACTCAGCTGTTCTTGGTCCCTCATTCTTCTCCATCAATCTCTCCATGTGTCTATGCTTCTTCTCTTACCCTCTCATCCAAGGCTAAGACTATTCATCAATCCATAAAATCTTGTGTTCACTCCAAATCAATAGGTAACACCATATCTAAACATTTATTTTCTTTTAAGATTTAGAATTTAGAATTTAAAGTTTAAAATTTAGAATTTAAAGTTTAGGATTTATCATGTAGAATTTTTTATTTTTAACAAGATCATTTGGTAGTTTTAATAAGGAGAAGAAAAACATGGAAAAAGTAGACCACGTGTACATACATTGTTGTAACTAACTAACCGATAAAAAAGCACTGCATGTTGTACTTACAGAATGTCAACGACTAAAAAGTGGGCTTGAACTCACTCACATTGTGAATTCTGTGTATTTGTACCTGAACCGATGTGGGACTAGGTAGAGTTCCTTTGTGTTCAGAGTTGATCTCTCTGGCTTGCAGTAATAATTGTGACTGACATAACACAGAGGAAGCAATGGGGAGTACTTCGCAGTTGGTGCCATTTCCGTTGTTGGCGAATGACAAATATACAGCAAGCACCATTTCTTGGAGGTTCCCTTCTGATGATCCACACATTCCCACTCCCACCGAGCTATCTTGGATTAATCTCCTCCACAATACTATCCCCACCTTCAAGTATGTTATCTTCTTTTTTTCTCCCACAAAATAGATTAAATGGGATGTGACTCAAAGTTTTATTTTCACAAAAGTAAACAATTTTACATGTGGTTCACAATTCCCTTTTACTAATCCATATTTTGCATGCCCTTTAGTAGTAAATGGTATAAACTGATGCCAAACATCATTGTTCTCGGACCTTAGGTATTAGGATGTAGTGTTGGGAAGCAATAGAAACATCTACTGAGTACTAAGTCAGAGTGATTGGCAAACATTTAATAGTGAGATCATGATCATCTATAGTGAAAATGAATCTGCAAAGTGAAACAGTGAAGTTTACAAGAAATTAATGTTTCAGTTGACTGATTTTGTTCCGATTTTCTTTATATTGATAAATACATAAGGGAGTTGTTTGTGGTCCCTTGTCTAACAACTTGATATCTTTGGAATAATTGGTTGTTGATGTGTCCAACAACTTGACATTTCTGACAGTGTTTCTTAACCTAATATTACTGGCGCGGTGTAGTTGCTGCATCTCATCATTAATTACCGTAATCAGAGAAGCAACTGGTGGTAAGCAATATTAATGTAGCCATTACGTGGTTTGGTGAAGTGTGATTGTGATATTATTGCAGGAATTCTATAATTTCAATTTTCTTGGTTACATCAACTTTTGACTTTGATTTGGTACAGGAAGCATGCTGAGAGTGATGCTTCTGTTCCTGATGCTGCAAATAAAGCTGAAACTTTTGCTCAAAGGTGGGTCTCTTATTACCTCCCTATGAGAGGTTTGTTGCATGACAAGGACCTATATATATTTTTTTCAATAACCAAATTTGACAGGAATAAGGTTTCTTGAGGATCTTAGGCTTATACTGATTTTATCCACCCCTTGTTGTTATATTTGCGTAATATTTTAGTTCAAGTAATTCAAATTAAGACTGCAGTTGTTATTCCAATTAATTTCATGATACATCTTCTGCAAAAAGGTATGCTAGAATACTTGAAGATTTCAAGAAAGATCCAGTAGGTCAAAGCGAGCCTCTTGATGTCTTTGTATGTTCTTTAGCTGTATACAAATTTTGTTTCAATAATACACCATACCAATTCTGTGTTTATGAAATAATAAAATAAAATGAGGCAGTTTTGGTGCCTATGTCTAATTTCTTCAGTCTTCATTTTCCTTTATTTTTCTCTCTTTGTTCGCGGGAATGGGTGTTCTAGCATCTATGCAGAATTCGTGAGCAAATCCTCAGGGAACTGGGATTCACAGATGTCTTCAAGAAAATAAAGGTAAGGTTAACTAATGGGATTGTGCGTGCTAAAAGCTAATACTATTCCGCTAAAATATTGAAAAGAAGCATGAGTATATCGGATTATAGGGGGTTGAAGTAATCTAACATCTCACTTAATATAGTGAAATTTAATGGCATTCTTCTGTTAGCGGAGGCCAAATTTATGTTAACCTATTTGAAGAAACTTAACATCTTTAGTTTTCAATAGTAGGGGGATGGTCTTGTGAGTTGTGACTCAATGAAAAATGTTTTTTTTATTTTATTTTGCTCAAGATTTGTAATTTCTCTCTGATTGAATGCCACAGGATGTAGAGAATACAAATGCCATGTCCCTATTTGAGAATGTTGTTCGTCTTAATGATGCCATTGAAGATGAAGAGAAACGCCTAGAGAATTTAGTTAGAGGAATTTTTGCAGGGAATATATTTGATCTTGGTGCAACACAGGTATGTTGATTTTCTATACGTAAAAAGGAGTAATACTTCTCAGTAAAATAAATCCCAAAATCATTGAAAAAACTCAATTAATACTGAGTTGATATAGTATATACCAAGTCGTTCAAGTAGTATAATCTATCAACGTTATGCACAACAATAGGTTGACTATTTGAGTGGGAAATAAAAAATGACTCAAAATTAACTTCATTCGAAATTTATTTGCCTAATTGAAAAAGACAGATTTGGTTATTTATTACAATCATGCCAGAGTTTGGAGGATCATATAACTACCTGTAGTTGATGGGTTACCTTTTAATTCCTTGAATTTCTTGAAGGTTGCAGAGGCTATCTCCAAGGATGGAATCTCTTTTTTATCTACATGTCAAAATCTTGTCCCTCGACCTTGGGTTATTGATGACCTTGAAACTTTCAAAATGAAATGGAGCAAGAAATCCTGGAAGAAGGTGAGTGTCATGTGGCTATAGAAACAGACAATTTTATGATATATTTTATGCCTTCTTCTGTATTTTAAGCATGGTTAATGCTCTCATTTTACATTGGCAGGTGATCATTTTTGTTGATAACTCAGGTGCTGATATCATTTTGGGTATTTTGCCATTTGCCAGGGAGCTCCTTCGGCGTGGGAGTCAGGTTTTCTGCCATCTTTATTCTCTTTCATATCTGGTTTCTGGTAACTTAGACTAGTTGCATGCTCCTTCAGCTTGGTTAAGCAAGTTTTAAGCTCTAGTTTTGGGTTCTTAGTTTCTTCAATTCTTGGTCCAACTTAGTTTCTCTTGACAGGGTCGTGGACTAGAAACAAATCTCTATGCTCAGTTTAAATGTGATTCCCTCAAGATTGCTATGGTGAGGCTTTTATCATTCTTTTTACTTGCTTCTTAACAAATGAAAATCTGATTCTGATGCATCTTATTTCTTTTTCTTATTGTCATTATTTTATAGGTAAAACATCCTGAGGTTGCAGAATTTCTTGGATCACGTTTATATGACTGCGTGATCAAATATGATGCTGTTTAGACTTTAAATTAAGAGAGATTCTTTAGTCGGATAGATAGCTAACTGATGCTACATTTGCAATTAGTCAGCAGTGCTTATTGATGCTGGGCAAATTGAGGGTAGGGGATACTTTTTTTATTTATTCCAAAGTATATATTTCCCAACATTGGTGAGTCTAGAGACTTAGCTATCCAAATTTTACCATGAAAAATATAAAAATAAAAGAAGGTAGTTTAAAATAAATTGTGTTAATTACGATGTAGTGTGTGAAATGCATGTTTAATAAGAGAAAAAAAAAAACTATTTCATCTATTTAAAGGTAGTTGTTTTTTTCATTCTAAAATAGTAGTACTATTAATTTCTTTAAGCTATTTTTTTCAACATTGTACCTAAATATATTGTAGAATAATCAATAAAATATGATTTACATAAACAAACAAAGCAATAGTTGAAAGTTTTTTTTTTTCACTAATCCTTTATTATAATTTTAAAAGACTAATATTTTATGATATATTGATGTCATAAAAGTACGGATAACAAATAAGTTTGTAAGTATTGTCGAAACTCATTTTAATTTTGATGGAGTATTACTAAATCGATTGTGTATAAATATGAAGTATGAATAATATTCCGTATTTTAAATTGGATAATTAGATGAGGATGAATATATACATCTCTTTTTTTGTTTTTGTTCTTATACTCATTCTTGTACCTATTTTTATACTCATTATCATTTTAAATTATTAAAATACTTTTAATATATTAAATAACTTCAAAAACTTGTATTATTATTTCTTTAGTCTTTAGTTTCGTAATTTATTTTTAAGTTATTCATTTTATTATTTTTACTCTTTTATATAATTACTTTACTTTTTATCTAATTGTTATTTAATATTCTTATTGATATTTATATAATTATAATTTCTTTATAGACATTTGATATGGGAGAAAAGAAGATGTGTATCATTTAACATTAAATACTTATAATATTATATTTCCTTTCCTACGTTTTTTTTTATTTTTTATTAATTAATATTTGAAATAGTAAGTGACGACTAAGTAGAAGTATGAATATATCTGTTTTTCAATGAGCACAAGGATGAGATAAAAAATCCATAAACATTAGATATAGATATAAGAATAATTGTAAATTTTTATTTTATAGATGAGAATATGATAGTCAACCTCACACCAATCAATCCAGTTGTCATTTGTCATCCCTATTTGAAAGAGTAAAGATAAAACATTGTGCCAGAAATATTTGGATTAAAAACAGTGAGATTACAAAGCAATGAATATATATATATTTATTAAATGTTTATGAATCATAAATATAAATATTTTAATTATTAGGTAGCAATATTATAATATATTGAGATATCCTTTATTTGTTAACATCAAAATGCCTAAATCATGTGTATGTATATAAGGGCCAATTTATATATATATATATATATATATATATATATATATATTAAAAAACTAACTCAATCTTTATTTAGTTAAAAAAATATCTTTTTTATAAACTTATTTTTCTTAACTTAATTTTTTTAAAAATTTGTATATTTTATACTTATCTTTTTCTATATTTAATTCTGGAGTCTTAAAAGGTTAAAAGTAGGTAAAAGATATATTTGCATGTATGAGGATGAAGTAGTACATATATGGATAATTTATGGGTAATATGAGTAGTAAAGTTAAATTTCGGTTAATATAGTAGTTATGTGTTTAGTTTTTTAATCATGTTTTATAAGAGGAAGTTAAGACTTTTATACTTTTTTTTTAATATTTGGAGTCATATTGAAGAACTCGAGATTTTGAAGTAAGGGAAAGTAATTTAAGTTCATAATTGTTGTAATTGTGTTTTTAAGAAAATATTTGGGATATTATGAAAAATGTTAAGTTAGATACCTATGAAGTATTTAAATGCAATATTTGATGTATTTGGATTATGACAAAGTATAAATTGTGAATATTTAAGTTGATATTAATTGATGTATTGTTGATATTATTATGTTAATTGTTATTGGAAGGTGTATTTGATGAGTTTGAGATATATTAGAGAACTTGTTCTTTTATTTGTACCATTGAATAACAAGAAAAATAATTAAATTGTAAACAAGTTTATCTTGATTGGTTAGAAATTTTTTTCAAAAGTTAGAATTCTCAAAAAGTTTTTGTTTAAATAGATTTATAGTTTGCATATATTCGATTACTGCTTAAGAAATTATATCTAATATTACTATAGAATATTATTGATATTATTGGATTCTTCAAGCAATAAGATACTTAACTCAGACTACATTTGATAGTTTAAGTGAATGAGATGTTAACACAGTTCTCTCTCCTTTAAGAATTAAATGTTTTTTTTTTTATAAATGTACGATTGCTAGAAAAAAAAAGAATTCATAATAATTTTTTCTTTTTTAAGAGATTAGTTACTTAAATATCAAATGTACATTCAAGTGTGGTGTTAGGACACTAGTAGATGCTCAAGTGAGAAATGAATTAAACTAATTCTTTCTCCTTTTTAAGAAATGATACTTAAACACCACATTTATATAAATGTAACTTTTGTGTGATTAAATGACAGATTGTGAATTATGTGATTTGATTACAAATAAAATGATAATACATGTTTATTGTGATTATAATGTTAAGTATTGCAATTAATTATTGATAGGTGATGATATTTGGACTTCACTAAATATTTAAATCAAATACATTAAGATATTTGGTTGGTGAAACTCAATAATGTTCTTGCATGGAGCTTTATGAAATAGGTATAATAAACTTTCCCAACTATATGAAAATATGATTTATGAATCAATATATGTTAATACCAATTTACTCAATACAAATCTTTCAAAATGACATTTTTGTCTCTTAGACCGCAGTGAAAGCTAATTAAATATATGTACTTTTTAGATTTTATGAAGATTAGAACTGTTCATGTAATCCTTTAATATATACAATTAATTTCTTAAACCTTTGTTAAAATAAAGATAAAAATTAATATATAAAATATGAGTTAGTTGTAATATATAGTATTTTATTATAAATTATTGTAAGTTAAATTATCTAATGTAGTTTTGTCTTGCTATGTTGACATTTATAATAGTTTATAATTATTATTCATAGAGCAAATAAGAATGCAAATAAGCCTAATTGTTAGAAACCGGCGTAGAAGCTAAAGGTCATCTTTCTATTATATATATATATATCAAACATATAAATTTAAAAGAAAAATTAAAAAAAACTTTTATTACATTAAACTAATAATGAAAAGTCTGAGGTAGCAGCGGGGAGCATCACATGCAACTTTCTTAATTGGTCACAGCCACACCGTTGCATGTCATGCAGCATTCATTGTTCTATCTCTAGATCCTTACCCTCATTGGCTAATAAGTCCCTTTTCTTTGATATTCAAACAATGCTACATTGATTGCCTTTTTCTGGGGTTGTTCAAGATCTTCGAAATTTGGACCATCTCCATTGAAAAGGACCAAGGACCTAACTTGCTACTCCTTTTATCTTAATTTGTCTTGTTTTGTTTGCCTCAAAATGTTTCAGTTGATGTTCATTTATAGCTTCTCCATTATTGGTGTTCATGCAGTATGTATCTTCACATGAAAGACGAAATAAAAAAATAACTATTTAGAGAAGTTAACGTCAGTAACAAATAAAAACAGATAATGTGTGAGAATTTAGGAACAAGTTTTTTCTCCCTTGTCTCGACGAGTCATTGTCATCGTAGTAAAAGTTCATACCATCACTTAACTTTTCTTTCTTTTTCTAGATAACTATCTTCAATTTTGATCTCATCTTAATTAGTATTTTCACGATATTCTTAAGAAAATCTTCAAAGAGTAAGAAAACATTTATAAATTAACTTATATATATATATATTACTTTATATACTTCAAGAGAACTTAACTGTGAACTCACCGTGAAAATTTTTAGAAGTTGTGCGCTATTTTCTTAACGTAATAAAAGAAAAAGAAAATATTTTTTTATTGATTATTATCCTACAACACTTATTCTGGAATAGTTAGCCGAGAACACCAAAAAAATGTTCTACACCAATTTTCAGCAAATTAAAAGAGCAAATAAAAAAGTTATCAACAACAGAATCCCAATTCAACGAACAAATTCTACAATAATTGAAACCAACTCGGATTTAAGTGTTGTTCGAAAGCGAACAAAACAAAATAGAAAAAAACGATTAAGCCAATAATATATTTTTGTTTAATTATTAAAATAATTTTTCACAAATAACATAGTTTAGCTCTTTATTTTATTACACTTTATATAAAATATAATTATTTCCTTGATCTTCTTAGAAGTATGTTTGAAAGACATTGATTTAGCTAATTTATGGTTTTTATTAAATGAAAAAATTGTTTGACGTCTGGTAAATAAGATTATTTGTTTTGTAGGATCCTATTAATGCCCAACTCCTAATTTTGCTATAAAAAATTAATTTCGTATATATTATTTCTTTTTAATCTTTAATCTTGTTTTTCCTTTTCATATTCTTTTAGATAAAGTTTTTTATTAGTTCATTTTGGTATCTCACCTTCCATTTATCTACATGTTTGATTCAACAAAATTTATCTTTTCAAGGTTTTTGGAACGTCTGAAGAAGACTCAACAAAATTTGTCTTTCCAAGGCTCTTTGGAACGTCTCACAAGGGTAAGCAAGCACTTTTCTTTTAATATTTTTTTAATGCCTAAGAATAAGTTAAATAATTATTTTAAATTATCTTACCAAATTTAAATAAAAAATGATGTGTTGACAACACTGTCAACTATTTTCCAACTCACTTTTACGCATTTTGTAGACTTAACTGTAACAGTTTCAATGGGAATTATATCACCCACTCTGAATCAGTTGTTCTTGGTCCCTCATTGTTCTCCATCAATCTCCCCATGTGTCTATGCTTCTTCTCTTACCCTCTCATCCAAGACTAAGACTATTCATCTATCCACAAAATCTTGTGTTCACTCCAAATCATTAGGTAACACTACCTCCAAAATTGTGTTATTATCAATCTTTTTTAGGGTTTAGGATTTATAACTTTTTATTTTTGATAGAAAAGAAAACATAGGAAAAGTTTGGCCATGTCTACATGTACATATACTGTTGTAACTAACCGGTAAAAAAGCTACTTCCAATAAATGTCAAACAACTAAAAATTGTTATCAAAAGTTAGCTTGAACTCACTTACATTGTGAATTCTGTGTATTTGTTGTTTTCTGTCATTGTACCTGAATAGATGTGGGGCTAGGTAGGGTTCCTTTGTGTTCAAAGATGATCTCTATAGCTTGCAGTAATAATTATTTGTGACTGACATAATTCAGAGGAAGCCATGGGGAGTACTTCGCATTTGGTGTCATTCCCGTTGTTGGCGAATGACAAATACACAGCAAGCACCATTCCTTGGAGGTTCCCTTCCGATGATCCACACATTCCTACTCCGACGGAGCTATCTTGGATTAATCTCCTCCAAAATACTATCCCCACCTTCAAGTATGTTATCTTCTTTTTTTCTCTCACTAAATAAATTAATGGGGTGTGGCTCAAATTTCTTAGTTCCTTATCCTTTCTCCTTTTTGAAAAAAAAAAAAAATATAACTCCTAATTCCAAAGTTCAAAATGGGGTGTGGATCAAATTTTTATTTTCATAAAAGTAAATTTTTTTATGTGGTTCCTAATTCGTTTTTACTAATCCATATCTTGCATGCCCTTCAGTTGTAAATGGTACACTGACGCCAAACATCTGTTCTCGGACATTGGGTATTAGGATGTAGTGTTGGGAAGCAATAGAAACATCTACTGAATACTGGGTCAGAGTGACTGGCAAACATTTAATAGTATCACGGTCATCGATAGTGAAAATGGATTTGCAAACTGGAACGTACAACAAATTAATGTTTCAGTTGACTGATTTTGTTCCGATTTTCTTTATATTGATAAACACATAAGGGAGTTGTTTGTGGTCCCTTCTCTAACAACTTGATATCTTTGGAATAATTAGTTGTTGGTGTGTCCAACAACTTGATATTTTTGGGATTGAGTATTATCCATCACGCTTTAATTCCAATAACCAACACCCTGACAGTGTTTCTTAACCTACTTTTGGTAGCGCTAGGTGTAGTTGCTGCTTCTCATTATTAATTACCGTAAACAGTGGAGCAACTGGTGGTAAGCAATATTAATGTAGCCTTACCTGGTTTGGTGAGGAGTGATTGTGATATTATTGCAGGGATTCTATTATTTCAATTTTTCTTGGTTACATCAACTTTTGGCTTTGATTTGGTACAGGAAGCATGCTGAGAGTGATGATTCTGTTCCTGATGCTGCAAATAAAGCTGAAACTTTTGCTCAAAGGTGGGTCTCTTATTACCTCCCTATGAGAGGTTTGTTGCATGACAAGGACCTATATATATTTTTTCAATAACCAAATTTGACAGGAATAACGTTTCTTGACATCTTAGGCTTATACTGATTTTATCCACCTCTTGTTATATTTGCGTAATATTTTAGTTCTAGTAATCCAAATTAATACGGCAGTTGTTGATTCCAATTAATTTCCTGATACATTTTCTGCAAAAAAGGTATGCTAGAATACTTGAAGATTTCAAGAAAGATCCAGCAGGTCAAGGCGAGCCTCTTGATATCTTTGTATGTTCTTTAGCTTTATACAAATTTTGTTTTAACAACACAACATACGCCTTCTGTGTATATCAAATAATAAAATAAATAAGGCAGATTTGGTGCATATGCCTAATTTCTTCAGTCTTCATTTTCCTTTATTTTTCTCTCTTTGTTCGCGGGAATGGGTGTTCTAGCATCTATGCAGAATTCGTGAGCAAATCCTCATGGAACTGGGATTCACAGATGTCTTCAAGAAAATAAAGGTAAGGTTAACTAAAAGGATTCCGTGTGCTAAAAGCTAATACTATTCTGCTAAAATATTGAAAACAAGCATGAGTATATCTGATTATAGGGGGTTGAAATAATGTAACATCTCACTTAATATAGTCAAATTTAATGGCATTCTTCTCTTAGTGGAGGCCAAATTTATGTTAACCTATTTGAAGAAACTTAACATCATTAGTTTTCAATAGTAGGTGTGGTCTTGTGAGTTGTGACTCTCAATGAACAATGTTGTTTTATTTTGCTCAAGGTTTGTAATTTCTCTCCGATTGAATGCTACAGGATGTAGAGAATACAAATGCCATGTCCCTATTTGAGAATGTGGTTCATCTTAATGATGCCATTGAAGATGAAGAAAAACGCCTAGAGAATTTAGTTAGAGGAATTTTTGCCGGGAATATATTTGATCTTGGTGCAACACGGGTATGTTGATTTTCTATATGTAATTTAGTTCACTAAGGAGTAATGCTCCGCAGTATAATAAATCCCAAGAACATTGAAAAGGCTCAGTTAAAACTGAGTTTATATACTGTACCAAATCGTACAAGTAGAAAAATTGGTAAGTCTAAGTATCATTTTTCAAGAGATTTGTGTTTGTTTAGCTAATGCGTAATTTTACTAATTTAGACTAAAGATTGAAAAACATCAGTTAATTCAAAGTTAAAGAGCAAAGATAATTCTAAATTCAAAACATTCAAAACAACCAAACGTTAGATTATATTACTCGACAAAGATAAAATATTCACTTGGATCGGATTGCGTGGACTCAACTCAATGCACATTGTCTAACCAACATATCTCTAACATAAATCCAACATTCCCACAACAAGCTCACTAACCCTAATTCCTTAGAGATGAGTTCTAAAACTTAATGCAAAAATACTAATTCTTTAGTTCTTTTTGCACAAGGTTTGCATGAAGGATAAGTGTATAGAATGACCAAAAGATATAAAATTATGTCCAGAATCCTATCCCTAAGTTATTCAATCTTTTGGACTAAATTCTAAAGTATTTTCCAATGTTTAGAAACAATGCAACATAAAGCATCAAGAAAGAACACAATAATCATGTAAAGACATTTATATTGCAGTTGAAAAACTACACATAAAAGATATTCATCATAACCAATCCCAATGAATTGGGGAGTCCACTACTCCTAGACATTTGGAGTACAAAAATTGCCCAAGAGAATGATAAGTTTGAAATAGGAAGTCCTCCGAGACGTTTTGGTTGTGCACACCAATTCTTCAAGGTGAGCATCTTGTGCTCCCCCCAAAAGTTCTACAACACGTTAAGTTTTCTCTTTTTAATCCACTTCCAAAAAGTGGACTCTCGTTAAGCGAGCATTTGCTCTCATCGGGCAAGAAGCAACTTTTTAAACAGTGCAAACTTTTGTATTTTGCTTAGCAAATGCACTGTTGGCCCAACGAGTTCAATGTTCGTCTCACTGGGCAAGAAGGTCCTGAATTGACTTCCTCCTTTCTTGGTTTCAAGCTTCCATTCTCTACAATAAAATGATGGAACATAAGTACTCGGAATAACCATCCAGAAAACAATAATAAACTTGCCCGGCTAATCACTCCAACATTTGATCCATAAAAGGGAGAGGAAAGTGATCTTTCTGAGTGGCTTGGTTTAACTTCCTATAACCAATATTATCCTCAACCTAGTGATTGTCATAGTAGGAATCAACTTGTTCTTCTCATTTTGGATGATAGACATTCCTTTCTTTGGTACCACATGGATTATTAGAGATTGGATAAATTGTTCCAGTTTCTAAACGGTTAAGCACTTCCTTTCTCACTACTTCATTCATAGTCTATTCAATCTCCTTTGTGATTGTGCTATGGGCTTGTAGTCTTTTTCTAACTTGATCTTGTGCATGCTATAGGCCGGACTTATCTCCTTAAGGTCAAATACGTGTCATCCCATATCTCCATGATTTGCATTGAGTACCTCCACCAACTTTTGTTCTTCAATTCTTGAGAGAGAGTTGTGAATTATGACTAACTTCTTAACTTCCCCTTCTAAGAAAACATACTTGAGATGAGCACGCAACATTTTCTACTTAAGCTAGCTTTTATCATCATGATTTCCTTTATCCAACTTCTCCAATTTATCATTTGTGGGGGCTATCTCTTTAAGCTTCTCTAAATTCTTGGTCACCTCACCTCTTCTACCTCTGCTTCTTCTATGATTAAGTCATCACAAGCCTCAATTTACACCCTCTCAAGTGGGGATTTCACATGCATTTGGCTCTTGGCAGTTGCAATCACTTCTTCCAACACCTTCACTCTAAAACAGTTTGTTACTATCTCTAGGATGTCGCATAGCTTCTAAGACATTGAAAGTCACTGATTCATCTTACACATACACCTTGAGGTGATCATCATCTACATTAATAACCACTCTAGCCGTCTTCATGAATGGTCTCCCCTATATGAGAAGCGGTCTCCCCTATATGAGAAGCGTCGGTGTCCTCCTCCATATCTAATAAAATGACAAAATCCATTGGAAAAGTAAATTTGTCAACCTTTACAAGCATATCATCAATGACTCCATAAGGACATTTAATGGAATGATCCGCTAACTGTAGTGTTATCCTTGTGGACTTCTCTAAATCTCTAATTCTCTTCATTATGGAGAGAGGCATCAAATTTACACTTGCCCCTAAGTCAATTAGTGCCTTCCCAACGACAAGATTTCCAATGGTACACAGAGTGCTGAAGCTACCAGGATCTTTGAAAGTTTTTGGATGATGGCACCACAATTACCTTCAACTTCAATTGTCTCTTCTTCTATTTACTTCCTTTTCTTTGTTAGTAACTCCTTTATGAATCTAGCATAGGAGGCCATTTGTTAGAGTGCTTATGATAATGCAATATTAATTTCAAGCTTCTTGAATATATCCATAAACCGAACAAATTGCTTTTACATCTCCTTCCTTGATGGAACTTGGGTAAATAAGAGACTTCACTTGGTTTTTCTCTTTTCTCCTCTTCCTTTTCTTGTTTCCTAGCTTCTCCTTTATTTTCTTCTTTCTCACTGCTCTCACCCCTACTCCATTTTCTCTTATATTTTCACTTTTTTTCTCCACTCATTTTCTTTTTCTCTCTTCTCACTTCTCCCTTCTCCCTTTTGTTACCTTTCCACTCCTTGTAAGGATAGCTTGACAATGCTCCTTTGGGTTTACCTCGGTGTTTGCCATAAAATTATTTTTCGATTTTTCTTCCAACTTCTTTGCCAATTGGCCTACTTGAATCTTCAAGTGTCAGGTAGAAGCTTCAATACTCTTGTGATTGGAGACAAACACTTGCTCGAACTGTTGAAGTGTATCCTCAAGCTTTGTAGTCCTATCATACAAAGAAGTTCGTTGTTGTTGGCGCTAAAGGAGTGAAGGTCTACTTGAAGTTTTGGCTTGTCCCATGCTTGGATGGGGTCTTCACCCTTGTTTGTTGTGATTACAATTTCCTTGATTTCCCATGTAGTTGACATCCTCATGAGATTTGGGTTGCATGACACGTTGTGCATTAGGATGGTCTCCAGCACTTATTTTTTCTATCAACTCATGAGCTTTAGTAGTGAGGTTGTTTTTCTGAAATGAATGCAACCAAGTTTGGGCACTGGCAGCCAATGAAAATGGAAAGAGACTTAGATGAATAGCTTCATCGAGCACTTAATGGATCTTAACTATGTTGCATACCTTTAGAAATGTTGCCAAAAGAGTATGTGGATTCTCATGAGACAACCCATATTGGACTAGATGAATTAGAGTTGACTTCATTTCCATTTTTGCTGCATTCACCACTGGCCTAGCAATACTATTTTAAGTTTAGAGGTTCGGAGAAAGCGGCATAATCTTCCAAAGTACATCTTCCTTGTTGACCTCCACCATCTCTATTTTGATTCTCTGCCATATCTTCCTCTTCTTGCTTTGTAGAGAAAAGTAGTATAGGTTCAAAAGTTGTTGTTGCTTGTCTAGCTTCTCTGACTTTCATACTATGCCTTCATCTTCTATTATTGTTCCTCCAAGCTGTACTTTCAATTTCAGGATCGAAAAGAAATGATCAGCTGGAATTATACCACCATGCGAAAATAGGGAAATACTAGAAAAGGCAAGTTAGGCAAAACAAACGTGAGTATTTATGGAAATGGAATTAAACAATGTAAGTAAACAAAATATGAATGAATAAAAGAATAAAGCCTAAACTAGTAAACAATGCACAAATTGCCTAAACAAAGACCAAATCACCGGCAACAGTCAAAAACTTATTAGTTCCTTGGTAAGTGTACCAAATCGTACAAGTAATAAAATTGGAAAGTCTAAGTATTGTTTCCCAAGAGATCTGTGTGTGCTTAGCCAATGTGAAATTTTACTATTTTACACTAAAGACTTAAAGGCATTAGTTCATTTGAATTTAAAGAGTAGAGTCAAAACATTCAAAACAACCAAACCTTAGATTATATTACTTAACCAAGATAAATATTTACTGGGGCTGGATTTCTTGAACTCAACTAATGCACATTTTCCAACATGTTTTTAACAAAACTCCAACATTCACAACAAGATCACTAGCCCTAATTCTTTAGAGATGAGTTCTAAACTTTAATGTGAAAACATTAATTCTTTAGTTCTTTTTACACAAGGTTTGCAAGAAGGATAAATGTATAGAATGACCAGGAGATATAAAATTATGTCTAGAATCATGTCCCTGAGTTGTTTAACCTTGAAGACTAAGTTCTAAAAGCATTTTCCAATTTAGAAACAACCCAAGACATAGATAATCAAGCAATGCAACATAAAGCATCAAGAAAGAACACAAGAGTCATGTAAAGAGATTTTTATTGTAGTGGAAAAACTACACGTAGAAGAGATTCATTACATCCAACCACAATGGATTGAGTAGTTATCTACTCCTAGACTTTTGAAGTGCAAAAACTGTCAAGGGAATGAGGAACTTGAAGTGGGAAGTCCTTCCTTCCAGGCTTTTCCTCTTGTGCACCAACTCTCCAAGGTGAGTATCTTGTGTTCCCTCCAAAAGTTCTGCAACACGTTAAGTTTTCACTTTTTAATCCACTTCCAAAAAGTGGACTCTCATTGGGTGAGAAGCAGCTTTTTAAACAGTGCAAAGTTTTCTATCTCGCTTGGGGAATGCACTACTGGTCCAGTGAGTTGTTCATCATTCTTCTTGCTAAGCGAGGCTCCTATTCATTGGATGAGAAGGTCTTGAATTAACTTCCTCCTTCCTTGGCTTCAAGCTTCCGTTCTCTACAAAAAAACGATGGAAAAATAAGTAGTAATCACTTCTATATCTACAAAATATTTAAACCATGAATTTCAACATCAAATGAACAAATTTCATAGCATAAATACAAATAAAGAGGTTATTCACACACTTATCAGTACTCAAGGAAAAATAGCTATAAACGTGCATATCACTAACAAAATTACGTAGAAATGACTTATGCTGAATGAAGTTGAGAGGTGAAGAAGAAAGTTTAGAGAGCAGAGAAAGGGGGGAGTTCTCACTTCTTGGCATTTTCTTCCTTGGTTTTTTTCCCCTTCCGCCAGTGCCTTGAATCCTTTGACCAGAAATCTTCCTTCTAATGCTTTAAGTTGTAGCAAGCTGATATGAGTCAGCAACTCTTATCTTACATGCCGCAACTGAGTTGTCTCACTCAGCTTCTGACTTGGAATGTGACTCTGCATCACTCATTAATTGTCAAAAACTAAAACCAATAGTCTTGAAACAAACTGGACTGACCTAGTTGTTCACTGTTTTTGTCGCGTATTGTTCTTTGTTATTGTACCAACCCTGTATTGCTCCACTTTCCCGTTCTTTGGTATGGTTTAGTTAATCTTCAATGTTGTAGTTCACATGGCGTGGATACAGTGAATTGACATTGATAGTGCTTGGCCAGTTGTTAGTGGTATTTCTATGTAATTATGACAACTTTGCTTAGTACTGACTGGTTTTAGGATAAAATATGACAGTACTTAGCCATTCTATAATCTGTCAACTTTGTACACAACAATAGGTTGACTATTTGAATGGGAAATCAGAAATGACTCAAAATTAACTTCATTCGAAATTTATTTGCCTAATTGAAAAAGACAGATTTTGCTACTTATTACAATCATGCCAGAGTTTGGAGGATCATATAACTACCTGTAGTTGATGGGTTACCTTTTAATTCCTTGAATTTCTTGAAGGTTGCAGAGGCTATCTCCAAGGATGGAATCTCTTTTTTATCTACATGTCAAAATCTTGTCCCTCGACCTTGGGTTATTGATGACCTTGAAACTTTCAAAATGAAATGGAGCAAGAAATCCTGGAAGAAGGTGAGTGTCATGTGGCTATAGAAACAGACAATTTTATGATAGATTTTATGCCTTCTTCTGTATTTTAAGCATGGTTAATGCTCTCATTTTACATTGGCAGGTGATCATTTTTGTTGATAACTCAGGTGCTGATATCATTTTGGGTATTTTGCCATTTGCCAGGGATCTCCTTCGGCGTGGGAGTCAGGTTTTCTGCCATTTTTATTCTCTTTAATATCTGTTTTCTGGTCAGGCTATTTAAGACTTATACCATAACTAATTATGTCAGCTGTACTCCATCTCTCTTTTCTTTTGTTTTACTTTTTTTGTTTTGAAATGGGGAGGGACAGGGAAGGATAGTGGTGGCCCTTTTATCATTGAACAGTGTATCGATGTATTGAAATACATGAAATTTATTGTGCATCATAAGGAAGTTAGGGGAACTAGATTTTTGTTAGTTATTATCAATACTTTAACTAGATTCGCCTAACTATTCTTGGTCATGACATGATTGGTTTTTAACTGCTTTGCAGCACTTGTTCATTTATAACTTCTGCTTGAATTTGAAGTTGCTTTTCATGCACCTCTTACGGTTGCCTGCTTCAATATATTTTATATGATTTGGCATGCAGGTCATATTGGCTGCTAATGGCTTACCTTCCCTAAATGACGTGACTTACTCTGAGCTAACTGAAATTATATCAAAGGTAAGGGAAAAAAAAAAAATTAACTCTTGCGGTTTATGATGTGAGAAAACTCTTTTCTGACTCCATCATGTTGATTTCCAGTTAAAGGATGAAGAAGGATGTCTGATGGGTGTCTCTACTTCAAATCTTTTAATTGCCAACTCTGGGAATGGTTTACCTGTAAGAAATTTTGTTGTATTAGAAAAGTTCTAGTTTCTATGTAGCCAGTTCATTTTGTATATATGGTGATTACTGATTACATTAAATTTTTCTTTCTTGTTTTGTTCAACGGAGTCCAGATTATTGACCTTACAAGGGTGTCACAGGAACTAGCATACCTCGCCAATGATGTAGATCTTGTCATCTTAGAAGGGATGGTAAGCTCTTCCTTCATTATACTTTCTGTTTTGGTAAGTTTTAAGTTAAACTAGTTGCATGCTCCTACAGCAGGTTAAGCAAGTTTTAAACTCTAGTTTTGGGTTCTTAGTTTCTTCAATTCTTGGTCCAACTTAGTTTCTCTTGACAGGGTCGTGGAATAGAAACAAATCTCTATGCTCAGTTTAAATGTGATTCCCTCAAGATTGCTATGGTGAGGCATTTTATCATTCTTTTTACTTGCTTCTTAACAAATGAAAATTTGATTCTGATGCATCTTATTTCTTGTTTTATTGTCATTATTTTATAGGTAAAACATCCTGAGGTTGCAGAATTTCTTGGATCACGTTTATATGACTGCGTGATCAAATATGATGCTGTTTAGACTTTAAATTAAGAGTGATTCTTTAGTCGGATAAATAGCTAACTAATGCAACATTTGCAATTGAGGGTAGGGAAGACTTTTTTTTATTCCAAAGTATATTTCCTAACATTGGTGAGTCTGGAGACTTAAATATCCAAATTTTATGAGGAAAAACATAAAAATAAAAGTAGTTTAAGATAAATTGTGTGTTAATTACGATGTAGCGTGTAAATGGGTGTTTAATAAGAGAAAAAAAAAACATTTCATCTATTTAAAAGTAGTTGTTTTTATTCTAAAATAGTAGTCCTATTAATTTCTTTAAGCTAATTTTTTGAACATTGTAGCTATATATAATTTAGAATAATCAATATAATACTATTTACATAAAAGAAACAAATAAATAGTTGAAAGTTTTTTTTCGTCTAATTCTGAATTAATTGGGTATTTCTTAACCCTTTATCATAATTTTAAAAGACTAATATTTTGTGATATATTAATGTTCTAAAAATAGGGATGATAAATGAAGTCATTCATGTGAGTACGAAAACTCATTTCGATTTTGATGAATGATATAACTAATATTTAATTTTTTAAATTAGATATGGAATAAGGATGAATATATATATATATTCTGTCTTTTTTTTTCATATTTGTTTTGATTGTATTAAATTATTAAAACATTTTTAATTTATTAAATAATCTGAAAAATTATATTAATTTTTTTTATCTTTAGTTGTGTAACTTATTTTTAAGTCATAGTTTTAATCATTTTTATTTTTTTATAATTATTTAACTTTTATCTAATTATTATTTTATACATTCATTTGATATATGTATAATCATAATTTTTTTATTGATATTTGAGATTAGAAAAATAAAAATGTATATATTTTGATATTAAATACTTGATAATATCATGTTTCTTTTATTGTGATATTTAGTTTTTATTAATTAATATACAGAATTGTAAAAAAAGGAGTAAAAGTGTAGGTACAAGTATACATGAGACAAAAAAAAGTTTATCCTCGTTAACCATTGAAAGAAGGATGGATTTTTATTTGAAGAATAAGAATAAAATAGAATAGTCAAACTCCGTTGTCATCTCTACTTAAAAAGAGTAAATATAAAATTTATGCAAGAAATATTTAAAATCAAGAATTGCAAGGATTACAAAATAATGAATATCTTTATTAAATACTTATGAGTCATAAATATAAATATTCTAATTACTAGGTGGCAATATCATAACATATTGAGATAATGTTTATAGTTTAACATTAAAATGCCTAAATTACCAGTATGTATATAAGGGCAAGTTTTTTTTGTTATATATAAGTTCATATGATAGGGTTTAGTATACATAACTAATTCAATTTTTATTTATTTAAAAAAATTATCCTTTTAAACTTATTTTTCTTTAACGTTTTTTGAAATTTGTATGTTTGATACTCACCTTTTTCTAGACCTAACTCTCTAGTCTTAAATGTTTCTAAAAGTAATTAAAAGATATATTTGCATGTACGAGGATGAAGTAATACATGTATAGATAATCTATGAGTAATATGAGTAGTAAAGATGAATTTTGGTTAATCTAGTAGTAATGCATTTAGTTTTTTAATCCTGTTTTATGAGAGGAAGTTCAGACTTTTATAATTTTTTTTTAGATATTTGGAGTTATCTTAAAGAATAGGAGATTTTGAGGTAAGGGAAAACTAATCTAAATTCAAATCGTTGTAATTGTGTTTTTAAGAAAGTATTTGCAATATTACGAAAAATGTTAAGTTAGATACGTGAAGTATTTAATTTAAATGTGATATTTGATGTATTTGAATGATGTTAAATTGATTGTATAAATTGTGAATATTTAAGTTTACATTAACCGTACTGTTGATATTATTATGTTAATTGTTATTGGAAGGTGTATTGATGAATTTGAGATATATTATAGAACTTTTCTCTTTTATTTGTATGGTTTAAGTATTAGAAAAATAATTAAATCGTAAACAAGTTTATTTTGATAGGTTGGAAAATTATTTGAAAAGTTAGAATTCTTCAAAAGATTTTGTTTTAGTTCGTTTATACTTGATTACCACTCAAGTAATAATATTTAATATAATGATAAAACATCATTGTTGAAATGTTTATTGATTTGTTGCAAGCAATGAGATTTTTAAGTTCAAATTACACTTTGTCATTTAAGTGAAGGAGATGCTAACACAATTCTCCCTCTTTTTTAAGAATTAATCATTTTAGCAAGTATCATTATTAGAGCAAGAAAAAATTCATAATAACTTTTTTTTTTTTTTGTAAATGTGGTGTTAGGACATTCAAACATAAGTAGATGCTTAAGTGAGAAAGGAGCTAAATTAATTCTTTTTCCTCTTGAACAAATGATGCTTAAGTACCACATTGATTGCTTCCTTGTATATGAATGTGACTTTTGTTTGATTAAATTTTGGTTAAAAGGAGGATGATAATACATCCTTATTGTGAGTATAATGTTAAGTATTGAAATTAATTATTGATAGGAGATATTTTGACTTCACTAAAAATCTAAATTATGTAGATTAAGATATTGGTTGATGAAGCTAAAAGATGTTTTTGCATCGAGATTTATGAAATAGGTATAATAAATTATTTTAACCGTACGAAAATATGGTTTCTGAATATGTTAATATGAATTAGATGTTAGTTTCTAGTGAGTCTTACTTAATATAAATCTTTCCAAACATATTTTAGTCTCTTAAACATTTGTGGAGGCTAGCAAAATGTGTATAATTCCTAGACTTTATCTAGACTAAAAATATTCATGTGATATGTTATATCATTGTAGAAACTAAGATATATAATTAACTTCTTGTACTTTTGTAAAAGAAAAGATAAAAATTAACGTGTGAAACATGAGTTAATTATAAATAATAGTATTTTATTATAAATTATTTAAGTTAAGTTACCCTAAATATAGTTTTGTGTCGTTGTGTTCACCATTATGATAGTTATAATTATACATACTTATAATTATACTTCATAGAGCAAATGAGAATGCATATAAGCTTAATTGTTCAAAACCAACATAGAAGCTAAAGGTCATCTTTCTATTTTAAAAATATTTAGACATATATATAATACATGTTTTGTTTTTGTAAATACTCGACAGGGTTTGACTTATATTAACTTTGTTGATATTATGTCAACATAAAAATATCTGATTTTTTTAATACTTAATTTCAATTTCTAATAATAATATTTTTATATTTGTTCCGGTATGATCAATAGTCTCACATCACTTAGTCGAGGTTAAGGTGAATTAAAATATATCTTCTTTCTTTAACCCTCCGAGATGCCTTTTAAGAACAAAATCATAAAAGAATTTCGAACTCCAAATCAAACAATACTTCAAATTCGGTAATTAACCCTAATGATAACATTTGCGCTCTCGAGTGAGGACTCAAGGCTTTATGGTACCTAAGACAAATTAAGAAATGAGGATTTTTTTTAAGTAATAAAAGAATTTATTAAGATTATGATATTTTTATTTAAAATTGATTTTTGAAACTTTGGGACAAAATTATCTATTAAATGATCATAATTAATAACATACCTTTTTTAATAAAAAATAAAGTTAATCAGTCTTTGTTTAGATATTATTGATATTAAATAATATTTTATTAATTTAAGTTCTGAAAACCTCATTTCAGGTTAGATCACTAATATTGAAAGTTAACATTATTTCATATGTTATACATGTATTTGGAAACCAATTTATCCTTTTTATATAATTAAGAAAGTCAATTGGTTTATCATTTTCCAAATCTATAATCTCTTTTAAGAGATATTTAATTCTGAAAATAAATCTAAGTCATCAAGATCTAATCTCTAATACCTTAGTTAGCTAGTTTACTTACAACAAACAACACTAAACAATTTAAAACAAAAACAAAAGACTTTATCTCTCTAAAATACATGAATCATCTTGTTTCATGTTTTTCTCTGTTAGGCAATTTTTGAATGTAATCTGATGCAGAAAAGTGTATAGAGTACTTATCCTTTAAAAAATTTATATTAGTTATTCTAATAGGATATCTTTATAGTAATAAGTCTCTTAAATTTTGTATCAATATGCTTTCATTGATTTGGATCATACATATTTTTAATAGTAGAATTATTTAGTCTTGTAATTTTCTTTCCGTTATCATGAGTTTGAGGATCAGAATTATTATCTTCGTTGATTACTTCTCTATTATTATTTTTTTCACCTGTATCTATAGTTATTTTTTTTATTCAAAGAGCATTCACTTGTATTTTCTAATTCATTTTTTTTGTTTATTTTTATAAATTTATTTATAGTTCCTTTATATGATTCAACAAAAAGCTCAACTCTTCTTTATTTTCAAAAGGAATTTTGAATTGTTTTATTCATGTCTTCCAATTGACATATTTGTATATTTTTTATATAAAATTAAAAGTTATAATATATATAACACTAAATAATAGTTTAAAACTTATAATATATAAAATGAGACTAAATTAAAAAATAAATAAAACCTGATTGCTGAAAAAATGAATTTAATCATAATATCTTGTCTTGAAGTCTCAACTATTTAAATTTAATATATAAATTCTAAATTTTAAATAATCTTTATTGATTCTGGACAAATTATTTTGAGATTATTTAAAAAATAATAAAAGATAAAATAATTTTGAGATCTATTCATTAATCTGATATTAATTCTTACCTGATATTGAGGTCAAAAGGAGCAAAAATCAATACAAACTCCAATTTCTCAATCTACAAATCCAAACTTCAAAATAAAGAAATGTGCATAAATGCATAATATAAAATGATAAAAATCATTTAGAATTAGATAATGACCTAATGATAACCAAACACTCAAGTTAAAATAATAATATTAAAAAACCAGTAAAAGAGTCAAGTCAAAAAAGCTGATAGAAATAGATGTCACTCTTATATAAAAAATAAAAAAAGATAAAAAATTAAAAAACTTTAACTGGATTCTTTAACTATTCAATATCCTTTTAAAAAAATATATTGATTTATTAGAAGCAAGTTTGTGTTATTCATTAAATAATATTTATAGTATTAATATAAACATAATAGTCAGTTAAAATATTATAAAAAATTTAAAATTAGAAGTTTAATTAAAAATTACTTTTAAGTATATTCTAAAATTAAATATTTTTAATTTTATAATTTTAAATAATATTTATAATACCAATATAAACATAACAGTCAGTTAAATATTTTAAAAACTTTAAAATTTTAAAGTTTAATTAAAAATTACTTTTAAACATAATTTTAAAAATAAATATTTTTTTAATTTTATAATAACTATTAGTGTTAATTTTTGTAGATCTAAAACCTTTCTTTTATTTATTTGGATCTTAATTCAATCCTGAGCTGGTAGTGAGGACTTCATTCCATTTCAGTGTAACCAATACTCTCATAATCTTATATTTAGAGATGAGATTAAGAGTTTGATTTCAGATAATCTTATTTTATTGATTTTAAAGGAATAGATATCTCATATTAATGTTTGACCATTATTTTTGTGTTGTTGTTTTGTTATTATTATTATTATTATTTGTGAAGTGTGGTGGGTGGGTGAGGGGTGGTTGTTATGTGAGATAATTTGGCTTGGTGGTTGGTTTGAGAAAATTTGGAGTTTGGTCTCTTCCAATTCCAAAGACAGTAAGTATAAGTTCCTAGACAACTCATTGTGCCACTACAATGATTTTGCCTTAGGACCCCAACCAAGTTTTCAGTTTTTTTTTTTATTGGAAATTATATACCTGGCTTCTCTTCTCTCCAACATGTTTGATTCTAGTTACTTCTTACTACTTTTCAATGCATGTTGTTGTTGGAAGGTTAAGCAGAAGCCTAATTGGAAGATCTTCACCTAAATCCAAAATAATACACTCTCATTGCTTAGGGACCAATAGCCTTCAAACAATAACAATACCATTCATTTTATTTTAAGCTTAAATTAGTTAAATTATACATTTATCGATTCTTTAAATTTTCTTAATTAGGTTAGCAAACTAAAAGAATGGTATCGATTTTTCTTTGATCATGTAAATTCTTTTAACGGAGTAGTTAGACAATTTTTAAAATCATCACAATTAGCAACTTTAATATCATTTGTTGGATTTTTAAGTGATACACTAAGGTTATTTAGAACATATGGAATTTTAAGATAAAATTTTAAGACAAGTTTATAGATTTTTTTTATATATTATTATTTTTTGTCTAATTTTACTCAATGTTGTTAGAAATTTAAATATGAGTTTAAGTTTTATATTAAACATAAGTGAGAAAATTAAGTAATATATAAAAAATAAACCCACAAATTTATAGTTTTAAAACAATGTTAATTTCTTGTATGGATTTATCTTAAATCTCATTGTTATGAAATACATGTATCAAATTTTCCATCAAATGATCCAATATATGATATCAAACGTCCTAAAATGCATCTTATGCTAAATATAACCAGGAATATTTATTTGGTTTCTAATTCTTTTATAATTTACGTAGATTATGTTGAGAATTTGAAGTTCTAGAGATGAGTATCTAAATATTGCAATCAATATTATAATATACAAATACATAAATTGTCTTCTCAATTAGAATAATGTAGAATTTTAAGTTTATTTTTCTTGCTTCATTCTCACTAATTTAGTTTAAATGATAATTTAGGAACCTAAATGGTTTAAACTTTTGTTTATATGTTCATTTCTTAATTTTAATTAATGTGTGAATCACACTTCAGTTTTAGGATGAGTGTTAAGAAGATTTGTTCATTAATTTTATAATTACAACTTTTAAATAGAATAACTAATAGTTTGTTTGGATAAAAAAATAGAAATTGAGGAAGTGAAGTGAAGAAAATTAAAGATAATGAAAAATAAATTTGTTTGAATTAAACAAAAAATAAAGGTAATAATAATTTAATCATTATTTTTATTATTACTATTTTTTCATTATTCTAATTTTATTTAATAATAGAATAAAAAACAAAAAAAAATACCCATAATCAACAATATAGGAATTATGGATGTATTTGCTGTTTCTTTTCTTAGTTATCTCGCTTACAAGTTAGGTGATTTTTCACTTCTTTTTCAGCACTTTTGCACTGTTTCTTTACCCCAACCTTTCATAATCTTCTCTATAAATCAATTGAAAAAAAATCATCATCCATTCGAATACTTTTTTTTTTTTCATGTTTATAAACAATAATCCTGCGTATGCAAACCAAATGTAAAAGTTGATATGGAGATCTTTCTATTGTTATACAAGAATATGCTATTATATATATCCATGAAAAATGTATGCGAATAAAGAAATTTATAAGAGATTTTACATTTAGTGATATAAATAAAATAGTCTTTAAAAATAAATAAAAAGGGTTTATATAATATTGCAATTGGAGTTATCGTACCATACCATCACCATTAGATAATTATTAAAACTATCTAACTTCACATTTTAGATGTTCAAACTTCACATGAAGGAGTATTCTTAGAATTGACTCTAAGGAATAAATATTAAGTTAATAATATTAAATATATTCAATAACCATAAATGAAAATTTGGGGAACTACAAAAGCTTGTTCATGATAAACATATGAAGCTTATGAAGAACTTATGTTGATAACACATAACTAAAGAATGAATTTAACTAAGATTTTTAACTAATGATTAGTTCAATAGTCAATTCAAGGAATCAAACCTTGTGGAATACTTTGGTTCCTACTAAGGAGTTAAAAACTTTAATTATAATGGTTAAAAATAATAATAAACAAGCTACACTTTATTTCGAGTACAATAAACATACAATAAATAAAATTTATTCTCGTTTTCTTTTTCTTTATCTTGTTTTCTATCTTTTTCACCACTATCACCCTTCAGATCACCCCTTCCTTTCATTTAGATTGGTCTCTTTAAAAGGACAACATGCACTTTTTACACTTTAAAAGACAACATGCGTAGATTTTAAACATTCACAATAATAAATTGTTAAAATGGTTAACTAGTTTAAATTTCTCTTTTTAGAAAATAAAATATGTTGTTTATTCACAATACTTCATTATTATTATTATTATTATTATTATTATTATTATTATTATTATTATTATTAATAAATTGTGATTATTGTAGACACTACTAACGGCAATAATGTCACAAGTTATAGTAGTGAAAAATAGTAAATTTTAAATTAAAAAAGGTAAATTTAATGAGATAAATTTAAACATACAAACCGTCAATCGTTATATTTTTAATCCTTAATCGAAATGAAAATAAGAACTAACTAATAAAAGATTATAATTAAGTAACCACAAGTGGATATTTATACAATTCATTTCCATCAAAATAAAATGGAATATTCAAACAAAATTCTTCAAGATAATTTGTTAGTAAACACACAAAATACACACCCCACATCAAACATATCATTATAACATAATCTAAAACGTAGATCACACTAATCATTTCAATTTTCACAAACAAAATGTCATAAAATGAATTGGTGCTTCGTGAATCTTCATATTGTATATAAAAGGCGTGAGAAAAAAATGTAGGATATATACATCTATGGTGAGCTTATGTAAAAGAAACACGATTAACATGGAGCCTTAAAAGTGATTAATTGAAACGCTAATTTGATTTTATTGATCTAGAATTTCACATGGCATGAAATGTTGGGATGTTATCGTAGAAATAAAGTTACTATAATTATTAGACTTTTGCAAAGCCAAATCTCCGGACCAAACAAGGAAAGAGGGATTATTGATTGAGTGCTTGAATTATTATATGTACCTTTCTTGTTGATAACAAATATAAGGCCAATATTTAAAAGATACACATGTGGTAATATGTATTGTGTAATCATTTACTACAATAATGATAATTAATCATAGCCACATATCATACATGGGAGGGGTATCTCACCTTTTTTATCATGCCTTTTGATTAATCTTTATCATCCTCCAAAAAAGTTGAAAAATGCCTTTCAAATATGTTTTTTTTTTTTTTTTTTTTTATCAGTTAGTTGCCAAATGCTTTAAGAATTTTAAAAAACGTCTATAAATTGAAAAAAAAAAGAGTCTAACTAAATTACTGATCCTCTACATGTTTTTCTAATTGAGTATTTTTTTTTTTATTTCATTTCTTGATTGACAAAACTAAATCTAAATGTAATTACATGATTGCGAATCTAATTAATTTTTCTTAGTTTAAATACTTTAAATAGTCTTGGAACCAATTAATTAACTGTTTTATCATTAGATATCTAATTACATAAAGGGAGTCGCTGCATTTTCAGAATTTTGAATTCAAAGTCTTTAATCTGTTTCAGCAGTTTTCTTAATTTCCTTGTTCATTGGTAAATATGTATCTTCTTTTGTAAGACATTTGCAATTTTTTTTTTTCTGAAAAGTTAATTTTATTAGAACCAAATGGCTGTGAAGATATCATGAGCTCCACCAATATAACACGTACTATAGTTTTGTTTTCCAAAGAACATATAATCAAAAGCCAATTACAACAAGAGATTAACAATTGGTATAAGTAAAAACAAAAGGTAATATGTAATCTGATGTAATTTTTCAAGACATAAGACAAGGGTGTTCGTCATTAATAGATTAATAAGTTAGTCTATTTGACTTTTGGATTTAATCACATCTTTATTGATCATCTAACTTATTTGTTAAATCATATTTTGATAACTAATTTAAGTTTTTTTTTTTAACTTTAAAGTTTTGTTATATCCCAAATAGTTAGTTTTATTTTTTGAAAGCTAGTTTAGCTAAAAGTTTCCATCTAGCAAATTAAAAATGAGTAACAGTGTTTTGAAAATTGAATGACAAAAAATAGATCTTAAAAAAAAAAAAGTTACTTTAAAAAACACAGGACTGACTTCAAAAAACACAGGACTGGCAAAAACGAAATAGATAAAAGAATTTTATTAAACCTTGAAAGAAGAGAAATATTTCCTAAGTCTTTCATAATGTCATGTTATTGCTCATTTATTATAATTTTTGCTAACTTCATTTCAGTTGAAATTAAAGTAACCAATCAAGTATTACCCATATTGCTAAATTCCTTTTAGTTGAAAAGTAACCAATAAAGTATTACTCATTACTACAAGAAAAACTCAATTTACTCACAGATTATTATCCACAGATATGTATCCGCGGGTAAATTCAGCATTACTCACAGATTATTTCCTACGATCTGTAGGTATTACCCACGGATTTAAGTCCGTAGATATTACTGACGGACATAGGTTCGTAGATATTACCCACGGACACAGATCCGTAAGTATTACCTACAGATATTGGTCTATAGGTATTATCCACGAACTATTTCCGTAGGTAATACCTACATACTTATGTCCGTGGATAATACTTACGGATCTAGATCCGTGGATAATACTTAAGAACTTATATTTGTGGATAAAACTACTATTATCTCTTAGTAATGATGTTCATATTGATTTATTAATAATAACATTAGTAAAGATAAATATTATTAATAATATTAATATTTTTATTGATATTATTAATATTATAACTAATATTATTGGTATTTTTAACACTTTTATT